>Ga0307957_1000004_pt1 | contig 118420 bp, 112 predicted proteins | sample OrgLakmetagen490_FD_201830 | JGI IMG/M metagenome (GOLD analysis project Ga0307957, IMG submission 201830) | Saline water microbial communities from Organic Lake, Antarctica - #490 | ecosystem: Environmental > Aquatic > Non-marine Saline and Alkaline > Saline | place: Antarctica: Organic Lake... | reverse complement strand
ATGCCGCCGCGACCCACCCTGCATCCATACCGGCGCCAGGCGCGAAAAACCGGGCCGGGTCTGGAACCGTAAGAATTTTAAAGCCATAACGTTGGTATTGGGCTAGATTGTTATACAATACGCGGGCCCCTTGGCGAGATCAGAACAAATGCATGATTTGGGACATGGTCGGGTGACGCGGCGCGACATGCGCCGTGAGGCCACAAAGGCGGCGGTGCTTGACGCCGCACGCGAGGTTTTCCTCACCCAGGGCTTTGACGGCGCCACCATCAAGGCGATCGCCGACAAGGCGGGCGTCTCGCCGGGCACGGTGCTGAACGCCGAACCGTCAAAGGCGGCGTTGCTGGTCTCGATCCTGCGCAATGAGTACGAGGCCATGGCCGAGGCCTGCGAGCAGATGGAAGGCGCCCTCTCCGGCCCCGCGCCGGAGCGTCTGAGCACGCTCTTGCACATGCTGCTGGACGCCCATGCGCGCCATGATGAGCTGTTCGCCGCCGCCATCGGCCATTCCTGGCTGGTGTCTGACCCGACCTACCAGGCCGCCTTCGAGAGCATGGAATTCGCCTGGGCCTCGGTGCGGCGGACCCTGCGCTCGGGCGTGAAGACGGGCGAACTACGCGCGGACCTTGATGAAGACGCCGCCCATTGCGTGCTGAGCGATCTCTTGCTCGGCGCCCTTCGCGAAACCCGCAAGGAGCCCGGCGCCGATCCGCGCGAGGCCCTGTCGGCCCGGCTGGAAATCGTCCTGGGCGGTCTGCGCGCCCGCTAGGGTCGCGCGCCGAGCGCCCCCCCTAGGTGCGGTAGCGCAGCACCTTCTCGCTCACCGGATTGTCGAAGGCGCGGCCCTCTTCGTGCGATTTCGCCCATTCCCGCTTCAGGCGGCGATACCAGACCATCAGCGTGTCCGCGTCGGGGATCTGCATGAGCGGCGGCCCATGGGCCAGCCCCTCGCCCTGCAGCCGCATGATCCGGGCGTCCTGCTCCAGGAAGGTCTTGGTGAAAGGCCGCGCAAACGGCTTGATGAAATCCAGCGTTGGCGCGTTCCAGTACATGATCTCGCGAATCTCGCACAGGTCGTCGCGGATCGGCGTGATCACGGCGAGGCCGAGGAAGGAATGGCGCTCGGTGGAGATGCTCTCGGCGCGAAGACCTGGCAGCAGGAACTGGATCTCCACTTTCACGCCGGGCCCGAGAAGCCAGGTGTAGAGCGGCGAATTGACCGGTTCGTGAGACAGCATGGTGAAGCCCATTTCGCTGGGCGCGTAATGCTTCTCTTTTTCCTTCAATGTCTTGGAGCTGCGCCAGAGCGGGCTTTTATGAACAAACGGCGTGTGGGCCGGATCGATCAGCCCGATCACCGCGTGGTCCATGTGACAGGCGAGCTCGGCGGTCTCCACATAGGAGACCCGGCCCTCGCTGGCGCCGCCTTTCAGCACCATGCGGTCAAAGCGCGGCGGCGGGCTGTCCGGCGTTCCGCCCGGCTCAGACGGCATATAGATCCAGATCAGATCGTCCTGCTCGGCCAGGGTGTAGGCGCGCGCGGCGATGTTGGAGACGTCAAAGCCCTGCCCCTCCACAAGAGACGGGATATGCCGGCAGACCCCGTCGGCGGCCCCGAAGCGCCAGCCGTGATAGGCGCACTCCACCGTGTCGGTTCCGTCGCTCTCCCGGATCAGCTGACCGGCGGAAAGCGGCACCGCCCGGTGGGGGCAGATATCGCGAAGCGCGAACGGGGCGCCGTCGCCGCGGCGGCCCATCACCACCGGCTCTCCAAGATACATCTTCTTGTGAAGCTTGCCGGGTTTCAGCTCGCGCGCGGTCATGGCGACATACCAGATATCACGCAGGAACGGCCCGCCCTCGGCGCGGAACGGATCGTCGCCGGTTTTGCTCACAGGTGTTTTAGTCATGGGCGTCTTGCTGGCGGGCGGTGTGGCGCGTGTGTCGGTCATGGACCTCGTTTAGCCGCGCCCGGCGCGGGCGTCGAGAGTGCGGGCCGCGCGCGTTGCGCGGCGTAGACGCCCAGAAGCACAAGCGCTGCGCCCGCCCACTGCACCGGAACCAGCGCTTCGGAGAACAGCCACCAGCCCGCCGCCGCTGCGACCACGGGCTGGACCAGGATGATCAGAGAGGCGAGCGCGGCCGGCGTGCGCCCCAGCCCGAACGCCACCCCGCCCTGCCCGCCGCAATGCACGATCAGTCCCAGCGCGATCAGCGGCGCCCAACCCGACAGGCTCGCCGGCGCCAGGGCCTCGCCGGAGACCAGCGCCACGCCCAGCGTCAACGGGGTGGCGATGAGGGTGGACCAGAACATCACCTGCACCGTGGCCGCCCCGGCCCGGCGCGCCGCCCGCACCGCCAGCAGATAGGCCGCATACCAACACGAGGTCAGCGCGCTGAGCAGGTCGCCGGGCAGGCGCTCGGGCGCGAACTGGAAGCTGGCGATGGACAACAGCCCGGCGCCGCACAGCGCCAAAGCGCCGGCGATGATGAAGCGCGCCGTGATTTTCTCGCCGAACAGGAACAGCGCTGCGATGGTGACGGGAATCGGCGTGAGATTGGCCAGCAGCGTCGCGTTCGCCGCCGTGGTGAGCTTGATCCCGGCGTGCCAGAAGGCGAGATCGCCCGCGAAAAACAGCCCGGCCAGCAGGAGCATCTTGAATCCCGGCGGCCGGGCCGGCGCCGGGATGCCGGCCTCGCCCCCATCCCTGCTCTCGCCTGCTCGCGCGATCCTGCGGCGCTCGCGCCGGCGCTCCACAAGCAGCCAGCCGCCCAGCACCGGCAGGGCGATGGCCAGGCGCCAGAAGGCGATCGCCTGGGGCCCAAGCTCGGAGGCCTTCACAAGGATCGGCGCGAACCCCAGCACGCAGGCGGCCGCCAGCAGCGCCAGCACGCCGGTCAGCGCGGCGCGCGCGTCGGTTGCGCCTTCAGGCGCGCCGGCTGGTGTCTGCGCCATGGGGTCTCCGCCAAAGTCCGCGCCGGATGCAGGGACTTTCCCCGCCCCTATCTCAAAGCTGCGGCGCCGGCGCAATGGCCAGAGTGCGTGAAACGGACGTCAGGCGGGTTTTTGCGCCAGCGTCGCGATGTAGAGCGCGGTGAGATCGTCCACCGGCACATCGGCGCCGGGCCAGCGGTCTTCGTAAAGATCGATCAGGTACAGGCCGGCGCGCATCTGGCCGCCCAGAAGGGTCTCGATCGAATGGCTGAACTGCATCGGCTCGCCGGCCGCCTCGGCGCGGGCGCGGTGCTCCGGCGCATCGCCGCGATAGGGCAGAGCAAAACGCGCCAGGCGCGCCGCCTCGCCCGGGGCGTCATGGTCGAAAAGGAAGAAAGCCGGGTTGATCACCCCGGTCATCAGGCGCCCACCGGGGCGCAACACCCGCGCCGCCTCGCGCCAGACGGGTTCAAGATCAGGCGCGAAGCCCACCGAGCAGGGATTGACGATCAGGTCGAACGCGCCGTCGTCAAAGCGCGACAGATCGGCCATGTCGCCCTGCTCCAGCACCAGATCCAGACCGTCCCGCGCGGCGACGTCGCGGTCGCGCGCCAGCTGCTCGGCGGAGAGATCAAACACAGTGACCGAGGCGCCGGCGGCGGCCAGCACCGGCGCCTGCTGTCCGCCCGATCCGGCCAGCGCCAGCAGCTTCAAGCCGCTCAGATCGGCGGGAAACCAGCCGCGCGGCGCGGCCTTTTCAGGGGTGAGGATGATCGACCAGTCGCCGCGGCGCGCGCGCTCGATCGTGGCCGCGTCCACCGCGCGCGACCAGCGGCCGCCTTGGGCCGAATCGCGGTCCCAGGCGGCCTGGTTGAAGGCGAGGATGTCGTCGGTCATGACCCGTCTCCAGAACCCCCGGCAGCCGACCCGCCTGGCTCAGGGCTCGCTTATCTCAGGCCAGGCTTACCTCAGAAACGGCAGCAGGCTGACCTGACTGAGGCTGGCGAAGGTGCGTGCAGAGACCTCCACCGCGGTCTGGGCCTGCTGGAACCGGGTGGCGGCTTCGGCCATGTCGGCGTCTTCAAGACCGGCGATCATCTGGGCGAGATAATCATTGCGGTCCTTGTGCGACTGGATCGAGGAGTCGATGCGCGACTGCTTCGATCCGTTTTCGCCCATGGCGTCGTTGATCGTCTCGAACGCTGTGATGATGTTGGCCAACTCGGTGCGCAGGAAGTTTTGCTGGTTGGTGGTGATCGGCCCGTCCAGCGGTCCGTCCACGCCGGCGTTGAAATCGGCGATGCGCTCGAACACGCCCATCAGCCCGCCGACCACTTCTTCGGCCGTGCGGTTGACGTCGATCGTGGTGTCTTCATCGATGCGCGCGCTCTGGCGCCGGCTCGGGTCGGTGAACACCGCCGAGGTGTCGGGAACCGCCGCCTGCAAATCGGCCAGGGTGTCTGCGGTGATCGGCGCCACGTCGGTGCGCGCGCCGGAAAACACGAAGCTGCCGGAGAATTTCGTGTTCAGGGCGCCGGACACGCGGTCAAAGGACTCGCGCACCTGGGTCATCATCCCGGTGCCGTCGGCGGTGGTCAGCGCGGTGCGCAGCTGATCGACCGCATCGGACATCTCGCGATAGGCGAGATCCTGCACCTCCAGCCGGTTGGCCAGGCGCTCATTGGCCTTCACGAAGCTTTCCCCGCGCACCTGGGCGGCGCGGGCGGTGAGGATGGTCTCCGAGGTGTTGCCATAGCCCTTGAGATCAGGCGCCTTTTTACCGGTGGAAAGCTGCTCGCGGGCGTCGAAGCTGTCGCGCTGCGCCTTCATAAGGTCCATGAGCGCGGACTGGGAGGCGGCCTGTGTGGAGATGCGCATGGGTCGCCTTCCTTAGATGTTGAGCAGCGTATCGGTCATTTCCTTGGCCGCCTGGAGAAGGCGGGCCGAGGCGTTGTAGGCCTGCTGGTAAAGCGTCATGCGCGCCAGCTCTTCATCCAGGTTGACGCCCTCCACGTCCGAGCGCTTCTGATCGGCCGCCGCCTTGACCGAGTTGGCCGCGGACTCGGCGCGTTCGGCGCGCGCCGCGCGTCCGCCGACATCGCCGGCCAGACGCGCCGCGTATTCGCCCAGCGTCGCCTGCCCCCCCGCCAACCCGCCGGCGGCGTTGAAGCCGCGCTTGGCGTTCAGCGCCGAGAACAGGTCCTGGCCGCCGCGATTATCGCCCAGGGCCAGCACGAAATCGCCGGCGACCGCGCCGTCCAGCTCGGCCTTGGCGAAGGCCAGGCGAGAAGAATCAGCGCGAAGGGTGGCGTTCACCTCAAAGCTTTCCGCCCGGTTCAGGCGCGCCGCCTCGCCAAACCCGAACAGCTGGGTGAAGGAGAGGCCGGTGGCGCCGCGCTGGGTGGAGTCCGAGGTCACCGAAACCTCGTACTCGCCATAGCCGGGCGCGGCGGTGAAGGTGAGCGCGCCCTGGGCGTTCAGCGAGAAGGCGCCGTAGCGCCCGAGCCCGGTGGTGGTGTTGTTCAAGGCGTTAAGCTGGTCGGCCATGCTGGTCCCGGTGACGGGCACGGTCACGTCCATGGCGCGCACGCCCTGGGGGGTCTCCACCTTGAAGCCGACGGCGCCGGCCGCGTTCAGCCCATGGGCGCTGGCGGCGGTGAGGCCGGTTTCGAAAAAGCCGGGCCGGGCGCTGTCGATCACGTCATTAAGCCCGAAGAAATGGGCTAAGCCGCGCCCGCCGATGGCCGACGGGCTGGTGGGGTCCTGTGCCGTGGCGATCCCCTGGGACGGGTCGGTGGCGGAGATTGAAAGCTGGCCGTTGGTGAAGCTGGCCGTCGCGGTTGCGCCGAACGCGGTGTTCAGCTGGGTGACCAGATCGCCGATCGTGTTGGCGGCCCCGCCGTTCACGGTGAAGCCGGCGGCGGTGACGCCCACTTCCACGCTTTGCACCAGCGCGCCGTCGGCGCCGGTGACCGCCACGCGCGCCAGGCCCGATCCGGAGAGCGTGTCGCCGGCCAGAAGCCCGGTATTGCGCCCGTCCAGCGAATTGGGCGCGGGATAGGCCGAGGCGTCGTTGTGGGCGGCGTTGAGGGCGTCGGCGGCGCCCGCGGCGAACTCGGCAAGCCCGCCGGCTATGGCCGGCAGCTCGCTGTCGCGCAGAGTCATGAAGCCGCGAATCTCGCCCGACCGGATGGACGGGGTGACGTCCACCACGGCCCCGGACGAGGAAACCGTGGCGGTGATCTGGCCGTAATCGACCCCGTAGGCGCCGGTGCCCGCCGGGGTGTAGCTCAGCTCGAGACGGGCGTTGTCCAGAAGTCCCACCCCGTTCTCGGTGCGGATGAACAGGCGGCCGTCACCCTGGATCTCGGTCTTCACGTCCATCAGCGAGGACAACTCGTCCAGCAGCTCGGCCTGGCGGTTCTTCGCGCCGGTGGTGTCGGAGGCGTTGGCGTTCAGCGACTGCACCTCCGAATTGAGGCTTTGCAGCTCCACCAGGATTTCATTGGTGCGCCCGACCCCGGCGCCGATCCGCTTGTCGGCCTCGTCGCGCAGGGCGCGCACTTCCACCGACAGCCGCTGGGCCTCATCAAAAAAGCTCTGCATGTCGCTGGCGGCGGACAGGCGCGAGACCCGCTCGGCGCTGTCGGCGGCCGCCGCGCCGATGGAGGCGAAGGCCTGGTTCAGCCGGCCGAAGAGCGAGCCTTCATCATCGGTGGAGCCAAACTGGGCCTGCAGCCGGTCCAGCGTCTCGGCCATGACGGTGGCCGCCGCAGAATCAGAGCTCGCGCGCAAGGAGGCTGCCTGGAGATAGCGGTCGGAGACGCGCTGTATCCCGGTGATCTCGACGCCCATGCCCTGACCGCCAGCGTTGCGAGCGGTCTGCTTGACCTCGGTGCGCGCATAGCCGTCGGTATTGACGTTGGCGACGTTGTTGGAGGCGGTGCGCATGCCAAGCTGGGCGGCCTGCAGCCCTGACAGGGCGTTGCCGATAACTCCGTTGAGCGACATTACACCCTCCCGCGCGCAGCCGGGGCGGCAGTTATCGCCGCACTCCGGGCAAGACCTGCCGGGCGGCGCCGCGCCGAACGCGCTGCGCCTGAACCGGCAGAAATTACGTAAGCCTTTATTTTATAGGCGCTTTTTTCCACATCAGATCCTCGGCGGCGTATCACCGCTGGGTTGGTCGTGACTCGTCATGCGCAAGGGCCGGGCCAGAGCGGCGCGCGCTGCGACCCGATGCGAAATCGGGCCGTCTGTCAGCGGCTTGGGGCGCTGGCGAGCACGGATGAGCCGGGGGCGAGCGCGGATGAGCGCGGGTAAGGTGCATGAAAGAGCCCGGCGGCAGACTCTGCCGCACCTGGCCCGGCAGAGTCTGCCGCTCGGCTCAAAACAACATCGTTAAATCCTTGTTAATCACTGATTTATATATCTTTTTCGAGATCGAGACTGTGGCGCGTCCCTTGCAGACCGCTCTCTCGTATCGGCGCCCAAAACGGGCGGCGCTTCTCGAAGACGCAGCAAAACGCGCGCACTCAACCTGACAAGGACCTGTTCGCGCGCATGCTCTCGCTTCCGCCCTCCATGGCCGGCGTTCCCGCCGAGACCCAGCCGACCGCGCCGCGCATGAGCGGCGCAAAGGGCGTGGCGACGCCAGCCGAGGGCGCCGCGCAGACCGGGTTCGAGGCCGAACTCATGGCCGCCGGCCAGACCGCTCAGGTCAGCGAAACGCCCGCACGGCGCAGCGATAATGGCCGGCCCGCGGTCCAGCCCGGCGAAACAGGCCGACGGACGGGCGAGGCGTCCTCGTCACAAGCCGCACCCCAGGATGCTGATACCGATCTGGACCTGGACGCGATCGCCCTGGAAACCGGCGGCGGCGTTCAGACGCCCTCCCAGACCACCGCGCCGATCACCGCCCCGCAGGGCGACGGCCAGACGACTCAGCAAGCCCCGATCGCCGCTAATGATGCCGGAGAACAGGGCGTCGCGGCGCCGGGCGAAAAGTCAGGCGCCCCGGCGAAACCGGCGCCGGACCAGATTCAGGCGCCGGATCAGACTCAAGCGCCGGATCAGATTAAGGGGCCGGCGCCGGCAGTGAACGCGGGACCGAACACAGACGCCGTCGTCACGCCGGGCGCCGAAGCGAAATCCCCCGACGCGAAATCCGGTGAAGCGAAATCCGGCGACGCGAAAGCGGCGGCCGGGGCGCAGCCCGGCGCGGCGTCCGCCAGACCGTCAGGCGAGCTGGTGGATCCCAGCCGGTCCGACGCCAGGCCGGCGGCCCAGGAGGCGAGCCAGCCTTCGACACAAGGCGGAGCCCAGGGGTCGACGGAAACTGCGGCTGGCAAGACGCCTCGGCCAACCGGTGACGCCGACACCGCTACGACGCCGGCCCCGACGCCGGCCCCGGACCTGCGCAAGCAAGCCGCCAAGGCCACCGCCGAGCCGTCCGCTCAGGGTCTGTCGGGGCTGAAATCCGACGCCAAGGCCGGACCCGGCGCCGGCGAGGCCCGCCCGGATCTGCGCGCCGACGCGCCGGCGGCCCAGCGCGCGGCGTTCGGTCAGTCGCGCAATGACGGCGCGCGCCGCGAGGGCGGCGACCAACCCAGCCGCCCTGCGGCCGAAGCCCGCCCCGCTGCGTCGGCCCCGGCCTCCGCCGGACCGGTCCCGGCCGCCAGCCGTCCTCTGGCCGAGCTGATCGCCATGCAGCTTCAACCCCTGCCGCAGGGCGCGCTGCTGGCGCCGGACGGTCAGGCGGCCGGTCTTGATCCGCTTCTGTCCGGCGACGCCGACGCGGTGATGGACCCGGTCCAGATGCGCGCCGAGATTCGCGCCGACGCCCTGCGCACGCCCGGCCAGGCCGGTCAGGCCGCGCGCTTCACCCCGCACACCGTCCAGCACCTGGCCGCGCGCGTCGCCCAGACGGCGGCCGATGGGGGGCGCACCTTCGACATTCGCCTTGACCCGGCCGAGCTCGGCCGCGTGCGCGTGCGCCTGGAGATGGGCGCGGACAATTCAGTGCGCGCCGTGCTGAGCGCCGAACGCGCCGACACGCTGGCCGAACTGCAACGCACCTCCCGCGATCTGGTGAAGGCCCTGGAGGACGCAGGCCTCGACCTGGCCGAGAACGGGCTTGAATTCTCCCTGTCCCAGGGCGGGCAAGACGAGCAAGGCGGGTTTGGCGGCTACACGCCCGTCTTTGTCGACACCGAAATCATGACCGGCGAGGCCGCCGCGAGCAGCGCCCCGCCGGGCCCGGCAACCCTTTACGGCTTCGCGTTGCACGCCCGCGCGCGCCTCGATGTGAGGATCTGAGATGAGTGAACTGAACCCGATCGGCCTGGCGCTGCCCAGCACCGGAAGCTTGGCCCGGCAGTCCGGAGAGACCGCCGCGGCCGGCGCTTCGCTGACCGAGAATTTCGACACTTTCCTGACGCTCCTGACCGAGCAGCTGCAGAACCAGGATCCGCTGGATCCCATGGACTCCCAGCAATTCGTCCAGCAGCTGACCCAGTTCTCCAGCGTCGAGCAGCTGATCAACTCCAACCAGAGCCTGGAGACGCTGCTGGCCCTGCAAAGCGCAAACGCACGCATGAGCGCCACCGACTTCATCGGGCGCGACGTGACGGTGTCTTCGAGCGAAGCACCGCTGCAGAACGGCTCGGCGGAATGGACCTACGCCCTGCCCCGCCAGGCCGCCACCAACGAGCTCATGATCAGCGATTCAGCCGGGCGTGTGGTCGCCACCTTCCAGAACCAGGAGACCGGCCAGGGCGCCCACACCTTCACCTGGAACGGCAAGGACCAGGCGGGCAATCAGCTTTCGGCCGGCATCTATACGCTGGAGGCGGTGGCCAAGGACAATGACGGCCAGCGCCTGGATGCGCCGGTGCGCGTCACCGGCCGGGCGACCGGCGTGGACATGAGCGGCGAAGACGTCGTGGTGGAGATCGGCGCGCTGCGCGTGCCGGCCGGCCGCGTCATCGGCGTAAGAGACGCGGGCGTCTAGGCGCCCGGCCGGACAAGGGCCGCACAAGACGGTCCGGCGATGCGCGCATAAAGCCGCGTCGCGACACAACAAAACAGCTCCCTCGCCAAAAAGGCGGTGCGGGCTCACCTTTTGGACACTGGGAGCAAACCCATGAGCATCAACTCGGCCTTGGCCGCCGGCGCGTCCGGACTGCTGGCCAACTCGTCCGCGCTGGCGGCGATTTCGGACAATATCGCGAACGTAAACACGGTGGGCTACAAGCGCGTCGAAACGCTGTTCACCCCCAACTACAAGGTCAGCGGCGGCGGCGAGGCGCGCTACGCCTCGTCCGGCGTGACCTCCAATTCTCGCCTGGACGTCTCCTCGCCCGGGCTTCTGAACCCCGGCTCCTCGCCCACCGATCTTGCGATCGACGGCCAGGGCTTCTTCGTGGTGCGCCCCAGCCCGACCAACGCCACCGGATCGGACCCGGTTCTGTTCACCCGCTCGGGCGGATTCCAGACCGACGACGCGGGCTTCATGCGCAATGATGCGGGCCAGTACCTGTTCGCCTGGCCGGTCCAGGCCGACGGCAGCGTAGCCCAGAACCCGTCCAATCTGGATCAGCTGGAAGCGATCAACCTGTCCAATATCGGCGGCACGGCCAGCGCGACGAGCTCGGTGCGCGTCAACGCCAATCTGCGCGCCAGCCAGGCCATCTCCCCGGACGCAGCGACCTATAACGCCGCGGTTCCGGCCAACAACATGGCCTCGGGCACGGTCACCCCGGACTTCCAGCGCACGATCCAGATCTACGACACCCAGGGCGGTGTGCGCTCGGTGACCCTGTCGGTGATCAAATCGGCCACCAACGCCAATCAGTGGCACGCAGAGCTGCATGTGGAGCCGGCCTCTGACGTAACCACCGGCACGGGCCTCAATAACGGCCAGATCGCCACCGGCATCATCGCCTTCGACACCAATGGAGAGATTGACGGCGCCAACACCACGCTGGACACCAATCTCACCTTCCTCGGATCGGACAACGCCGGACCGCTCGCCGCCACCGACGTGCAGTGGTCGGCCGCGACCGGCGTCGGCGCCCAGGACATCGCGCTGGATCTCGGCAACGCCGGCAGCCCGGGCGGCATCACCCAGTTCGACAGCCCGTCGACGCTCGACTCCACCGTGGTGGACGGCGCGATCTTCGGGGATTTCGCCGGCGTTGAAGTGAGCGGCTCCGGCTTTGTCTCGGCCCGGTTCACCAACGGCGTGGTCCGCCAGATCTACCAGATCCCGGTGGCCACGGTGTTCAATCCGAACGGCCTGGCCTCGGTGGGCGGCGCGAGCTTCCAGATCACCAAGGACTCCGGCGCCTTCACCCTGAACGCGCCGGGCGTCGGCTCGTCAGGCACGATCTCGGCCTCCACCCTGGAGAACTCCAATGTCGATATCGCCACCGAGTTCTCCAACCTGATCATCACTCAGCGCGCCTACTCGGCGAGCTCGCGGATCATCACCACGGCGGACGAAATGCTCGCCGAGGCGATCCAGATGAAGCGGTAAACTCTGACCCGTTCCCACCGTCCCACCGGTGATCCTGAAGGCCCCGGCGCAACGCGCGCCGGGGCCCTTTTTTCTTAAGGCGCGGTAAACTCCTGATTCAGGAGGGATTCACCCTGCGCCTTAGAGGTTCTGAAAGGCCCATCAGGTATAACAGCTCCCATCAAGGGCCTGCGTCAGACAGGCTCGTTTTTACGGATGGGTCGGATGGAACGTCGAGCGAAGAAGGAAAACTATGTGATCGGACCGGACGGCAGCCCGCTGACCGTCGCCGATCTGCCCAGCCCCGGCACCCAGCGATGGGTGATCCGGCGCAAGGCCGAAGTGGTCGCCGCCGTGCGCGGCGGACTGCTCAGCCTTGACGAGGCGTGCGACCGGTATCGGCTGACGGTGGAGGAATTCCTCTCCTGGCAGCGCGCGATCGAGCGCCACGGCCTGGCCGGACTGCGCACCACGCGGATCCAGCACTATCGGCAATAAGTCCCGCGCAAGAGCGCTAAATCGTGAGTTTTCGACAGGCGCGCGCCGCTCGGCGTGCGCCTTTCGTGCATTCTGAATCAATCTGTTAAGGCCTCGTTTACGCGGACGGTGGGAAAAACTTGCCTAGCCGCCGCGCAAAGACGCTACGGGCGCGGCGAATCACGAGGGGCCGTTTCGCCGTGGAAGCCTTGCAGCAACAGCTCGCCCGATTCGGAATCGGCCGCCTCACGGCGATTCTCGGCCTCACCGCCGGGGCCGCGGCCGCGCTCGTGATCTTCACCATGAGCATGAATTCCAACGGCGAAGCCCTGCTCTATTCGGGCCTTCAGCCCAATGACGCCGCGGCGGTGACCGAGCGTCTGGACGCGGCGGGCCTGAGCTATGAGCTGCGCGAGGGCGGTACAGCGGTTTATGTGGATTCCGGCTCTGTGGACGAGGCGCGCATGCGCGTGGCGTCCGGCGGCGCCCTGGGCTTCGGCTCGGTGGGCTATGAAATCTTCGACGAGACCGACGCGCTGGGCACCACCAGCTTCGTACAGAACGTCAACGCGCGGCGCGCCCTTGAAGGCGAGCTGGCGCGCTCCGTCAACACGCTGGCCAGCGTCTCCGGCACCCGCGTGCATCTGGTTCTGCCCGAGCGCCGCCTGTTCTCGCGCGATCAGCAGGAGCCGTCCGCTTCGGTGGTGATCAACGTCAACGGCGAGCTGCGCAACGGCCAGGTGGAGACGATCCGCAATCTGGTGGCCACCGCGGTGGCCGGCCTTGCGCCCACCCGCATCACCATCGCCGACGATTCAGGCCGGCTTCTGGCCAGCCCCAATGACAGCGACTCCCTGGGCGGCGCGGCGCTGGAGGACCGGCGAGCGGGCGTCGAGGAAAGCCTGCGCCGCAAGATCCTGGACGTGGTGGAAGGCGTGGTGGGCTCCGGCGCGGCGCGCGTGGTGGTCACCGCCGAGCTGGACCGGGAAAGCGTCACGCAGACCCAGCTGGAATACGACCCCAACACCCAGGTGGAGGTGAGCCGGCGCTCCGAGGAGGAATCCAGCGAGGAGCCGCTCAATGACGGCGCGGTGTCGGTGTCGGAAAACCAGCCTGACGCCGCCGCCGAGGCAGCCGCCGCACGCCTGGCCCGCTCCCAGCGCGAGGTCACAGAGCGCAATTTTGAAAACTCCTCCACCCAGACCACACGGGTGCGCGAAGCCGGCGCCGTGGAGCGCCTGGCCGTCTCTGTCGTGGTCGACGAGCTCACCAGCCGGTCCGAAGACGGCACGCTGGTGTTCGAGCCGCGCAGCCAGGAGGAGATGGACCAGATCCGCGCCCTGGTGGCCGCCGCGGCCGGCATCTCGGCGAGCGCTGAGAACATGGACGGCACGCGCATCCTGGAAGTCCAGCAGATGCGCTTCTCGCGGCCTGACCTGAACGCAGGCACGCCGGCGCCGGCCGGGTTCTCCATCGCCGATCTGGACATCATGCGGATCGCCGAGATCGCCGTGCTGTTCATCACCGCACTCTTGATCATCGTACTGGTGGCCCGCCCGCTGGTGAGGGGCGCGATCTCCGGCCCCACCGCGCTTGAAGACCAGCGCCCCGGCGCCGCCCTGCCCGGCAAGCCGGGCCAGGCGCGCCTGGCCGGAAGCGGCGCGGACGACAACGAGCAGGCGCTGCTGCCCGATGACACACAAAGCGACGATGAGCGCATCAACGTCGCCCAGATCGACGGCCAGGTGAAGAAATCCTCGGTCCGCAAGGTCGCCGCGTTGGTGGAGCAACACCCCGACGAGACCATGGCGATCCTGCGCGGCTGGATGCATGAGGGCGCCTGATGGCCGCGAACAAAACCCGCAAGATCGAAGATCCCAGCGATCTGGGGGGGCCTGAAAAGGCCGCCGTGATCCTGCTCGCGCTCGGCGACGAGCAGCGAAAGCTGTGGGAGCAGATGGACGACGAGGAGATCCGCGTCGTTTCCCAGGCCATGGTGCGGCTGGGCAATGTCACCGCCGCCGCGGTTGAAAAACTGATCCTGGAATTCGTCGGCTCCATGAGCTCGACCGGCTCCATCGTCGGCTCGGTGGAACAGACCCATCGCCTGCTCACCTCGTTTCTGCCCGGCGAGAAGGTCGAGCAGATCATGGAGGAGCTGCGCGGTCCGGCCGGCCGGACCATGTGGGACAAGCTGGCGAACGTGAACGAGACCGTTCTCGCCAACTATCTCAAGAACGAATACCCACAGACCGTCGCCGTGGTGCTGTCGAAGGTGAAACCCGACCACGCCGCCCGCGTGCTCGCCGCTCTCCCGGAGGATTTCGCTCTGGAAGTGGTGATGCGCATGCTGCGCATGGAGCCGGTGCAGCGCGAGATCATCGAGAAGATCGAGGAGACGCTGCGCATTGAATTCATGAGCAATCTGGCGCGCACCTCCAAGCAGGACAGCCATGAGCTCATGGCCGACATCTTCAACAATTTCGATCGCCAGACCGAGAACCGCTTCCTGGCCACGCTGGAGGAGCGCAATCGCGACAGCGCCGAAAAGATCCGCTCGCTCATGTTCGTCTTCGAGGATCTCGGCAAGCTGGACCCGCAAGGGGTTCAGACCCTTCTGCGCCAGGTGCCCAAGGATCAGCTGGGCCTGGCGCTGAAAGGCGCCTCGGACACGCTGCGCGATCTGTTCTTCTCCAACATGTCCGAACGCGCCGCCAAGATCATGCGCGAGGATATGGCGGCGCTCGGCCCGGTGCGCCTGAAAGACGTCGACCAGTCCCAGCAGACCATGGTCAACCTGGCCAAGGACCTGGCCGCCAAGGGCGAGATTCTCATCGCCGACGGCGGCGGCGAAGACGAACTGATCTACTAGGGAGGATGCGAGCATGACCGACAGCTTCAAACGCTTCGCCTTCGACCGGGAATACGCCTCGGACGGCACGGTTCTGCGCGACGGCGACACCATCAAGCGCATGCTCACCGAGGCCGAAGCGCAGGCCATGGCCGACCGCGCCGCCGACGAGGCGCGCAACGGCGAAGAGGCCCGCGCCGCCCAGGAAGCCGCCGACGCGCTCAAGCAGGTCGCCGGCAAGCTGCAGACCATGATCGCGCGCCTGGACGCCGAGAGCGAAGCCCTGCGCCATGACGCGGCGCGGCTGGCGATCGCCGCGGCGCGCGCCGTGGCCGGCGCGGCGCTTGATCAATACGGCGCCGACACGATCGAGCAGTGCGTGCGCGAGGCGCTGGCCGACCTGCGCGCCGAGCCGCGCATCGCCATCCGCGTCGCGCCCCATCTGGCCGACGTCCTGGGAGAGCGGATCTACGACTACGCCCAGCGCGAAGGCTTTGAAGGCGCCGTGGTGGTCCGCGCCGATGAAGAGGCGGCGGCCGGAGACTGCGTCATCGAATGGCGCGCCGGCGCGGTGGAGCGCACCGCCGCCGATATCGAACAGCGCATCGCCGATGCGGTGGAGACCTGGCTTGCGCGACCCGACGAAGACCGTGACGCGGCCCAGCCCAGCGCCGCCGGCGGCGCGGCGGCCTGAACCGGCCGAAGGAGAAGATGATGAGCGACGAAATGAACCTGCCCGACCTCGCAGGCGGCGCCCCGGACGCGGAGGAGTCCGAACCAGCCGCCGACAACGGCGCGACGCGTCAGTCCCTGATCGAGCAGGAGGTGCGCACCGCGGTGGATCTCGCCCCGGTGTTCGACGTGCCGGTGAACATCTCCGCGGTGCTGGGCAAGGCCCTCGTGGACGTGAATTCGCTTTTACGCCTGACCTCAGGCTCGGTGCTGGAGCTGGACCGCAAGGTCGGCGAGGCCATCGACATCTATGTGAACAACCGCCTGGTGGCGCGCGGCGAAGTCGTCGTCGTCGAAGACCGTCTGGGCGTGACCATGACCGAAATCATCAAGGACGGGGATACGGGATGACCCGCCCGGCCGCTGAAGGAAAACAAACATGCGCGTTCTGATCGTAGGAAGCCTCGGCGGGCAATTGTCCACCGCCACCAAGATCGCCATGGACCGCGGGGCGAAGGTCGCCCATGTGGACACGATCGACCAGGCCACCGCCTATCTGCGCGCCGGACGAGGCGCCGACATCCTCCTGGTGGACGTCAATCTGGACGTTCGCGCCCTGATCGACGCCAACGAGGCCGAGCGCATCTCGGTGCCGGTGGTGGCGTGCGGGGTGAGCGTGAAGCCCGAGGCCGCCGCCGGCGCCATCCGCGCGGGCGCCAAGGAATTCATCCATCTGCCGCCCGATCCCGATCTGATCGCCGCGGTGCTGGCGGCCGTGGCCGACGACGAGCGCCCGCTGGTGGCGCGCGATCCCTCCATGCTGGAAGTGGTGCGCCTCGCCGAGCGCATCGCCCCGTCTGACGCCAGCGTGCTGATCACCGGCGAAAGCGGCGTCGGTAAAGAAGTGATGGCCCGCTTCGTCCATAAAAAATCCAAGCGCGCCGACAAACCCTTCGTCTCGGTCAACTGCGCCGCGATTCCCGAAAACCTTCTGGAATCCGAGCTGTTCGGCCACGAAAAAGGCGCCTTCACCGGCGCCGTGGCGCGCCGGGTCGGCAAGTTTGAAGAAGCCGACGGCGGTACGCTGCTACTGGACGAAATCAGCGAGATGGACGTGCGCCTGCAGGCCAAGCTCTTGCGCGCGCTGCAGGAGCGCGAAATCGACCGGGTGGGCGGCTCCAAGCCGGTGAAGGTCAATATCCGCGTCCTGGCGACCTCCAACCGCGATCTGAACAAGGCGGTGCGCGACGGTGTGTTCCGCGAAGACCTTCTGTTCCGCCTCAACGTGGTGAATTTGGCGGTGCCGGCTCTGCGCGAGCGTCCCGAGGACGGGCTGGCGCTGGCCGATCACTTCCTGAAGAAATACGCCAAGGCCAACGGGGTGGAGTTCCGCCCCCTGTCCGAGGCCGCCAAGGTGCAGATCACCAGCCGTGACTGGCCCGGTAACGTGCGGGAGCTGGAAAACGCCATGCACCGCGCCGTGCTGCTGGGCGCCGGCGCCGAGATCACGCCCGACGCCATCCGCATGCCCGACGGCCGCCCCTTCTCCGGCGGCGGCTCGGTGGCCCAGAAGGCGCGCGAAGCCGCCGACGAAGCCATCAACCTGGTGGGCAAGACGGTGGCCGAGGTGGAGCAGGATCTGATCCTGGACACGCTGGATCACTGCCTGGGCAATCGCACCCACGCGGCGAACATTCTCGGCATCTCGATCCGCACCCTGCGCAACAAGCTGAAGCTCTACTCCGAACACGGCGCCGCCATCCCCGCCCCCGGCGAAAGCCGGGCGGCCGGGTGAGGATTACGGTTCTCACCGATGTCTCCCCCCTTTCACGGGGGGAGTGGCCCGACAGGCCGAGGGGGACTGCGCCGGCCTTGCACGCTGACGGCGCCCTCAGTGTCGACGCCGCTCCCTCCGTCGGCTTCTCCGCAAGCAGGGGAGGACATCTACGTCCAGCAGCTCTGAGAGCTTTGAAGGCACCTAATGGCTGACGCACCCGCCTCCTCCAGTTCCGGATTCAGCCTGATCGGCATTGGCCGGCGCGCCCTGCGCGGCGACGTGGCCATGGGCGTCGGGGTGCTGGCGCTTCTGGTCATGCTGCTCCTGCCCATGCCGAAATTCCTGCTGGACGGGGCGCTGGCGATCTCCATCTGTTTTTCGGTGCTGATCCTGATGACGGCGCTGTTCATCAAGAGCCCGCTGGAATTCACCGCCTTTCCTGCAATCCTTCTGATCGCGACCATGCTGAGGCTGGGCCTTAACGTCGCCTCCACGCGTCTGATCCTGTCGGAAGGCGCCAGCGGAACCGAGGCCGCCGGCGACATCATCGAAGCCTTCGGCAATTTCGTGATGCAAGGCAATTTCGTCATCGGCATCATCGTCTTCATCATCCTGGTGATCGTGAACTTCGTGGTGATCACCAAGGGTTCGGGCCGGATCGCGGAAGTCGCGGCGCGCTTCACCCTGGACTCCATGCCCGGCAAGCAGATGGCCATCGACGCCGATCTGTCGTCGGGCCTGATTTCCGAGCAGGAAGCCAAGACCCGCCGCAAGGAGCTGGAGGACCAGTCCAACTTCTTCGGGGCCATGGACGGCGCCAGCAAATTCGTGCGCGGCGACGCCATCGCCGGCATCCTGATCACCTCGATCAACCTGATCGGCGGCATGATCATCGGGGTCGCCCAGTCGGGCATGGAATTCGGCGACGCGGCCAACACCTACTCCACCCTCACCATCGGCGACGGTCTGGTCAGCCAGATCCCCGCCCTCATCGTGTCGCTCGCCGCCGGCCTGCTGGTCTCCAAGGCCGGCGTCGAAGGCCAAGCGGACAAGGCGGTGTTCGGCCAGCTCTCCGCCAACCCGGCGGCCATGGCCATGGTGTCGGGCACGGCCCTGGCGGTGGGTCTGCTGCCCGGCATGCCGCTTCTGCCTTTCGCCGCCCTGGCCATGGGGGCCGGTGCGATCGCCTTCTTCGGCGGCCGTGACCGGACGCGCGCCGCAGAGGACGTGGCGCGCGAGGCGGCCGATCTCGCCGACAACGAGGCCCAGGAGGCCGCGAGCACGGAGCCGCCCATCGAGGACACGCTGCATATCGACGAGCTGAAGATCGAGCTCGGCTATGCGCTGCTGCCGTTGATCAATGACGTGGAGGGCCGCCGGCTCACCGATCAGATCAAGGCGCTGCGGCGCAATCTGGCCCAGGAGACCGGCTTCATCCTGCCCAGCGTGCGGATCGTCGACAACATGCAGATGTCCGGCGAGGACTATTCCATCAAGGTCAAGGAGATGGACGCCGGCCACGGCCAGCTGAAAATGCATCACCTTCTGTCCATGGACCCCACCGGACGCCAGGTGGACCTGCCCGGAACCCATGTGAAGGAGCCGGCCTTCGGCCTGCCCGCCACCTGGATCGAGGAAAGCATGCGCGAGGAGGCCACCTTCCGCGGCTACACGCTGGTGGATCCGGCCGCGGTTCTGGTCACCCACCTGACCGAGATCCTGCGCGACAACATGGCCGACCTTCTGTCCTACGCGGAGACCGAGAAGCTGTTGGACGCCCTGTCGAAGGAACACAAGAAGCTGCTCGAAGACATCACCCCCGGCCAGGTCACCCGCGCCGGCATCCAGCGCGTGCTGCAGAACCTGCTCAAGGAGCGCGTCTCGATCCGGGATCTCGCCGCCATCGTGGAAGGCATCGCCGAAGCGTCCAGCGCGTCGCAGAATCTCGACGCCATCACCGAGCATGTGCGCACACGCCTGTCGCGCCAGCTCTGCTACTCCAATCGCGGACCGGACGGCGCCTTGCCGGTGGTCTCGCTGACCCCGCAATGGGAGCAGGCCTTCGCCGAGGCTCTTGTCGGAGACGGCGAACGCCGTCAGCTTGCTCTGGCCCCCTCACGGCTGAGGGATTTTGTGGCCCAGGTGCGCGACGCGTTCGACCGCGCAGGCGCCACAGGCGACGTGCCGGTCCTGCTGACCAGTCCGCAGATCCGGCCCTATGTGCGCTCGCTCGCCGAACGGTTCCGGCCGCAGACGGTGGTGATGAGCCAGAACGAGATCCATCCCGGCGCACGGCTGAAAACCGTGGGCCAGGTCTAGGGAAAGTAGAGCCCCATGCGCCTTCGCACCTTCTCCGGAGCCTCACTGAGCCAGGTCATGGCCCAGGTGCGCCGCGAGCTGGGCCCCGACGCGGTGATCGTCACCACCGCCGACGCGCCCGGTGGCGGGGTTGAAGTGCGCGCCGCCGCCGAACGCGGCGCCGTCACCGCGTCCGGCGAGACCGCCGACGCCAATCTGAAGCGCCGCGACGCCGAACGGCTCAAGGGCCGCGGCGACGCCGCCGAGGGCCTCAACCGCATCGCCCGGGCGCTGGTCTGGCACCAGGTCGGCGAGCGCGCCGCCGAAGCGATCATGGACGCCGCCGTCCAGATGGAGGACGGCGAGGCCACCGCCACCCTGGCGCGCGCCCTGGACCATCGCTACGGCGTGCACCCGGCCGAAATCGACCATGACCGCCCGCTGCTAATCGCAGGACCGCCGGGCGCCGGCAAGTCCTCTGCACTGGCCAAGCTCGCCGCGCGCGCGGTCACCTCGGGCGGGGCGCCCTATATCATTTCCGCCGATGCGCGCGCCGGCGCGCGCGAGCAGATGGCCGCCTACGCCCATGCGCTGGGCTGCCAGTTTGAAAGCGTCGCCGGACCCCGCGAGCTGCAGACCCTGCTCACCCGCCTGCCGGAGGGGCCGGTCCTTATCGACTCGCCGGGCGTGAATCCGTTCGAGCTGGATGATCTTGAAGAGCTGTCGGACCTGGCAGAAGCCAGCGACGCGGAGATCCTCGCGGTGATGGAGGCCGGGATCGCGCCCGGCGACGCCGAGGACGCGGCCAGCCTCTTCGCCAGCATCGGCGCCGGACGGATCATCGCCACCAAGATCGACGCGGCGCGCCGGCTCGGCGCCTTGCTCAGCTTCGGCGAAGCCGGGCTCGCCTACGCCCACATCTCCGCCTCGCCCTATATCGGCGCGGGGCTGGCGCCGGCCACCGCCCTGCGTCTGGCGCGCGCGCTTCTGGAAGACACCGGTTGGGAGGACGAGATATGAGTCTGCTCGCCTTTGAGGCCGAAACCGCCCACCGCGCGCCCCGGCGCGCCGGGCCGGTCATCGCCGTGGCGTCGGGCAAGGGCGGGGTCGGCAAGACCGCCCTGGCCGCCGCCCTCGCCCAGGCGTTCTCGCGCCGCAAGCAGCGCACCCTGCTGGTGGACGCCGATCTGGGCATGGCCAATGTGGACGTGCAGCTGGGCCTGAACACCAAGGGCGATATCGGCGGTGTTGTCGCCGGCCGCCTGTCCATCGAAGAGGCCGTCAGCCCGGCCTGCGGCGGCGCAGACAGGCGCGGCGGGTTCGACGTCATCGCCGGGCCGTCCGGGTCGGCGGCGCTGGCCAGCCTGGACATCAACTCGGTGGGGCGCCTGGCCGCCGGCATGGCCGCGGCGAGCCTTGATTATGACCGCATGCTCATTGATCTGGCCGCCGGCGCGGAGCGCTCCACGGTGCGCCTGGCGGCGGCGGCGGACGACGTCATCATCGTCATCAATGACGAGCCGACCGCGCTCACCGACGCCTACGCCTTTGTGAAGACCCTGCGCCTGCGCGATGAGGGCGCGGCGCCCTTCGTGGTGGTCAACAACGCGCCCAACACTGAAGCCGCGAAAAAGGCCTATGCGATCTTCTCGCGGACCTGCCGCAGCTTTCTGGGATTCACGCCGCCGCTGGCCGGCATCATCCGCCGCGATCCCCATGTGGGCGAAGCGATCCGCGCCCAGACCGCGCTGGCCGCTCGCTTTCCGGGCTGTGACGCCGCAAAGGACGTCGCCGCCCTCGCTGCGGCGCTGGAGCGCGGCGTCGAACCGGGATAGTGTCTTTGCTTGATCTGCGTCGACAGGGGGGCGTTACATGGGACAGAACGCGCTCGGCATGGTGCTGGCGGGATTCACCGCTTTCGACCTCCTGTTCATGACCTGCGCCAGCCTGATCACGGCGCTGGCCATGCGAAGCTGGTCGCAGCTTCTGGCCGCCACGCTGATCGCCTACAGCATCGACGTGGTCCTGCGCTTCGCCATGGAATTTCTCAGCGCCGGCGACATGCCCGCCAATTTCGCCATGGACCTTGCGTTTGCACGCATGGACATGCACGGCCTGGCCGCCACCGCGCGTCCGTTCATCTATTTCGCCGCCGTCGCCCTGCTGTTCGCGGTGAAACGCCGCTATTCGCGGTAAGGGGCCGACCCGGTTCGTCTTGCCCCTGCTTGCAAACCCGGCTTCACTCTCTCCCTGACGGGGGAGGGCGCACAGCATGAGCGAGACAGGCGCGGCGCACACGCAGCCGGACCGGACCAAAACGATCGGATTCTGGACCGGGATCGCGCTGGCGGCGGGGCTTCAACTCATCCCCCTGCCAGAAGGCCTGTCGCGCGAAGCCTGGCTGCTGGCCTCGCTGGCATTGCTCATGGCGAGCTGGTGGGCCACCGAGGCGATCCCCATTGCGGCGACCGCGCTTGTGCCGCTGGCCCTGTTTCCGGTGTTCGGCATCATCTCCATGCGCAGCGCCAGCGCGCCCTACGCTGATCCCATCGTCATGCTTTTGCTGGGCGGCTTCGTGGTGGCGCTGGCCATCGAGCGCTGGAATCTTCACGCCCGCATCGCGCTGAACGTGGTGGCCGCCTTTGGCTCGCGCCCGGCCGGGATGATCCTGGGCTTCATGGCGGCCAGCGCGATTTTGTCCATGTGGATCTCCAACACCGCCACCACGCTGATGATGATCCCCATCGCCCTGAAAGTCGCCGATGCGGTGAAGGATGAAGGCGTGGACGCGAAGATGTTCGCGCCGGCGCTGGCCCTCGCCGTCGCCTATGCGGCGTCTGTGGGCGGGATCATGACGCCGGTGGGCACGCCCACCAATCTGATCGCCATGGGCTTTCTCGACCGCGAGTTCGGCGGCGTTATCAGTTTTCCCCAATGGATGATCGTGGGCGTGCCCAGCGCGCTTCTGATCATCCCGGCCATGTGGCTGATCCTCACTCGCTTCGCCTTCAAGGTCGCCGACAAGGCCCCGAGCGAGGCCGGGCGCGCGGTGATCCTGGAGCAGAGGCGCGCGCTTGGATCCATGACCACGCCGGAAATCCGCGTAGCGCTGGCCTTCGGGATGGTGGCGCTATTGTGGATGGGGCGAGAGCTGCCGGGCTTTCTGATCGGCATGGACGAGATCACATTCGGGTGGAACCCGCTGCTGGCCTGGGCGTCGGCCCAGATAGGCCTTCCGGTGACGCCGCAGCTGGGCAACGCCCAGATCGCCATGGCCGGTGCACTCGCCGTGTTCCTGATCCCGGCGGGCGGCGCGGCGAAGGGCGAAGCGCTGATGGACTGGGAGACCGCCAGACGCCTGCCCTGGGAGGTGATTCTCCTGTTCGGCGGCGGCCTCTCTCTGGCCGCGGCCATCCAGGCCACGGGTCTGGCCGAATGGATCGGCTCGCACTTGCTGTGGGTCGCGGCCCTTCCCACGCCGCTCACCGTGCTGGTCCTGGCTTTGATCGTGGTGTTTCTCACCGAGCTGACGAGCAATGTGGCCACCGTTTCCGGCTTCCTGCCGGTGCTGGGCGCCGTGGCGATCCAGGCCGGCGTACCGCCCGAACATCTCATCGTGCCGGTGGCGCTGGCGGCCAGCTGCGCCTTCATGCTGCCGGTGGCCACCGCCCCCAACGCCATCGTCTACGCGTCCGGCGCAGCCAGCATGAAGCAGATGATCAAGGCGGGCTTCCGGATCAATCTGGTGGCCGCACCAATCATCGCCCTGGTGTCCAGCCTGCTCACCGGCGTGGCGTTTCCGGTTTAGGGGAGGCCCTAGCCCAGAAGCATCTTCTCCAGCGCGTCGACGCTGTCCACATACGCCGGGGCCTTGTCGCGGACCGGGGCGCGGTCGGCGATGGCGCCAAAGCCGATAAAGCTGTCGGCGGCGCCTTTGGCGAAGGCCTCGTAATCGGTCATGCCGTCGCCGATCATCACTGCGAGCGGCCTGCCGGTCAGGGTTTTCAGGCCCTTGACCACATTGGCCTTGCCGCCTGACCGCGACAGCGGATTGGCGCGGTCGAACCCGGCGACCCGACCTTCACCGTCATACACAAAGCGATTGGCGCGCATCTCGCCCGGCGACAGGCCCATATCCTTCAGCGCCGGTTCGACCAGATCGATGAACCCGCCCGACACCGCGGCCACGTCGCAGTTTTTCTGGCGCAGGCGTTCGATCAGGTCGGCCATGCCGGCGGTCTGGTGGGAGCGCAGGGCTTCGCTCGCCTCCTCCACCTGGCTGCGCGCAAGCGAGGCGATCGCCAGGCGCTGCTCCAGGGAGGTGCGAAAATCCAGCGCCCCGGCCATGCCGCGCTCGGTGATGTCCTTCAATTCGCGCGTGCGCTCAGGCCCGTCGGGCGCGGCTTCGAGAGCGCGCTCCACGGCGAAATCCAGGCTCTCCACGGCCAGAAGCGTGGAGTCCACGTCGAAGATGATGAGGCGGCTCATGGATCGATTCACTCTAAGCGAGGGTTGGCGGGTATAGCGGTGCAGCGCCCGCTTGGCCACTGCGCGATGCGCCTCCGGCGCCGCGCTGAATATGCTTTATGTTGAAAACGCCGCACGGCGCCGCCCGTTGCACCGGGCGGACGCCTTTCGCGCTAGAACTCCACCCCCGGCGGAACGCTCTCGCGCATGAGGCGGCGCAGGCGTTTGTGGTCCGGCGACACGGTGGCCATGAGCGCGTGAAAGCGCGCCGAGTGGTCCATCACCACAAGGTGGCAAGCCTCGTGCGCGCAGACATAATCGATCAGCGCTTCATCAAAATGGATCAGCCGGGCGTTCATGCGAATCGACCCGTCGCTGGAGCAGCTGCCCCAGCGCGCCGCCTGTTCGCGCACGAAGACTTTGGGCCGTTTCGCGCCGAGCTTGCCGGCGTAGTGCTCCAGCTTCGGCGTCATCAGCGCCAGCGCCTCGTCCTTGCGCCATCGATGCAAGGCCCGGCGCACGGTGGCGGCGCCCATCTCAGGCTCCAGGCGCTCGTCGATGCGCACTTCCAGCCGGGATGGTCCGCGCTCCACCACAGTGCGCGCTTTGGCGTGGGGGGTGACCGTGAGGACCAATTCGCTCCCCAGCCAACCCACCGCCTCGCCGTCCACGCCACGCAGCTTGGCGCGGGCGCGCAAGGCGGCGCGTTCGAGGCGATCCAGGATCCAGCCTTCCTTCTCGCGCGCCGCGCGCTCGGCATGGTGCAGCCCGAGGCTCGACGGCAGGGTGATCACCAGACCCTCTTCGCCAATGCGCAGCCCGATCGTGCGCCGGCGCTTGGAGCGGGCGACCGTATAAGCGATTTCGCGATCGCCGAGCTGGATCGAGCGACGGGTCATTCGATCAGTATAGGCACAAGGCAGAGCGATTCGCCTTGCAGCGTGGCGCCCCGCCCTGCACCGCCCTCGCCATCAGCTGGTCGGGCCGGTTCCCGGGCGAAGATAGGCGAACATGTGCGGGACATAGTCCGCCTTGCCGATCGCCACGCCCTGATTGCGCAGGATCGCGTAGGCCATATTGATGTGAAAGTAGAGCTGGGGCAGCGCCCAGTCGCGCACATAGCGCTCGCCGTCAAAATCGAACGCGAGGCCGATGGGAAGCTCCAGGGCGAGCGGCTTCTTCGCGCCGGCGTCCATAGCGTCCGCAGGCAGTGCGTCCAGGACGGCCAGCGCTTCGTCGATGCGCGCCAGCGCCGCGTCCACCGTGCCGGGCTGCTCGCCACCGTCGGCGCCCTCTTTGTGGAGCGCGTCGATCACCGGCGGGCGCGCCTCGCCGCGCAGACGGTAGGCGCCCTCATGGGCCTGAATGCACGCAAAGCGTACCTGGGTGGCGAGCGGGAACATGTCCGGCGCCAGACGCGCGCCCATGAGCGCATCGGCGTCGGCGCCGGTCTCCTTCGCCTTCTTCAGCCACCCCGAAAGCGCCTGAAGCATCTGCTTATAGGTGGGCGCCAACAGCTCGGTGATCGTCATGGGTCTCTCCTTGAGGCCGCACCGGTTCCGGCGCGGGTGTCATAAGTCTTGAAGACCGATAGCCGGGGCGGCGGCGCGCCGGGCGAGAAACCCCGCCCCTAGCCCGCCGTGGCGGAAATCCAGCCGCCGCCCAGCACGCGGTCATGGCCCGGTGCGTCGTAAAACACGCAGGCCTGGCCCGGCGCGACGCCTTCCTCGCCCTGATCCAGCAGCACGTGAACCGCGCCGCCGGAAGCGATCTCCAGCACTGCACGGCTTGGGGGCCGTGTAGAGCGCACCTTCACGCCCACCGCCAGGCCGTCCGCGTCGGCCAGATCACCGTCGCCGATCCAGTTGACGTCCTTCAGCGCGATCCGGCGCACGTCCAGCGCCTCGCGCGGGCCAACGATGACGCGCGCGTTCTCAGCGTCCAGGCGCACCACAAAGAGCGGCTCGCCCACAGACACGCCTAGGCCGCGGCGCTGACCCACCGTGTAGCGGATCACGCCCTCATGCTGGCCCAGCACCCGGCCATCCACATGGACGATCTCGCCGGGACGGCTGGCGCCCGGGCGCACCTTTTCCACCACGGCGGCGTAGTCGCCGTCGGGCACAAAGCAGATATCCTGGCTGTCGGGCTTGGCCGCCACCGCAAGGCCCATGGCTGCAGCAAGCGCGCGGGTCTGGTCTTTTTCAAGATGACCCAGCGGGAAGCGCAGATAGTCCAGCTGCTCGGGCGTGGTGGCGAAAAGGAAGTATGACTGGTCCTTGCCCGCATCGGCGGCGCGGCGAAGCTCGGCCCGGTTACCGTTGATGGCCCGGCGGATATAGTGGCCGGTGACCAGCGCATCGGCGCCGAGCTGTTTTGACGTCGCCAGCAAGTCGGCGAACTTCACAGACTGATTGCACCGCACGCAGGGGATCGGCGTGGAGCCGGCCAGATACGTATCTGCGAAATCCTCGATCACCGCTTCGCGAAAGCGGGTCTCGTAATCCAGCACATAGTGGGGAAAGCCCATGGCCTCGGCCACGCGGCGGGCATCGTGGATGTCCTGACCCGCGCAGCACGCGCCCTTGCGATGGATCGCCTCGCCATGGTCGTAGAGCTGCAGCGTCATGCCCACCACGTCATAGCCGGCCCGGTGCAGCACCGCGGCCACCACCGAGCTGTCCACGCCGCCGGACATGGCCGCGACCACGCGGTGGCTGGAGGGCTCGCCGCCCAGATTCAGGAAATCGCCAACCAGGCCGTAATCAGCCATGAGCGCATCGACTTTATCCGCGTCGAAGGCGGACACCCCCGGCGGGGCGGGCGCCCGCGCCGGAACGTTCGAGATCAAACTCGCCATCTTACCTCTCCCCCGCCGGTTCAAGGCCGACGGCGAATGAATGAAGCGCGCTATGTAGTCAAAACCGGCGCGAAATGCGAGCCCCGTCGCTCCAGCGTTTGAAAAGCCGGACCTGCGTCACCCGGCGAACCTGGTATTTGCCCGGAGAGTTGAAGCTCACTTCCCGCCCGTCCGCCGAGGCGTAGCGGCTGGTCTGGTGGCGGACCCCCGGCCTTCGTGGCGGGCCGGAAGCGGCATGCGCCAGCGGATCAGGTTCATGGCGCACCCCTTCATCAGGCTTGGAAAATCAGTGCGCCTGCGGCAGGTTGACGGGCGCTGCCGCGCAAAAGATATATCCTTTAAATCGCGTAGCCAGAGGGGCGGAGTGTTTCATGAGCAAAGAGGCGGTGTATCTGGAGCGATCCGGCGCGGCGGCGCATCTGGTGCTGAACAAGCCTGAGAAGAAGAACGCCCTGTCCCACGCCATGTGGAGCGCGATTCCGCAGCTCCTGAGCGAAGCGGAAGCCGACACGAGCGTGCGCGTGCTTGTGGTGCGCGGCGAAGGCGGCGCGTTCGCGGCGGGCGCGGACATTTCCGAGTTTGAAGAGGTGTATTCCACGCCGGAGCGCGCCGAGGCCTATTCGGCGGCCATCGCGGCGGCGCTGGACGGGCTGGCGGCGTTTTCCAAGCCCACCCTGGCCGCCATCGAGGGCGCGTGCGTGGGCGGGGGCTGCGGCCTGGCGCTGGCCTGCGATCTGCGATTCGCCGCCGAAGACTCCAAATTCGGCATCACGCCGAGCAAGCTGGGGCTTGTGTACACCCTCAACGACACCAAGCGCCTGATCGACGCGGTGGGCGTGTCCGCGGCGCGCGACATCTTGTTCACCGGCCGGATCCTGGGCGCAGAGGAGGCGCGCACCCTGCGCCTCATCGACCGGCTGGTGGAGCCCGCCGCCCTGATGAGCGCGGTGGAGGGGTGGGTGGCGCTGGCGGCGAAAGCCAGCGGGCGCTCGGCCGCCGTGACAAAGCAGATTATCGCGCGCATCCTCGCGGGCCAGGCCGCCGACGACGCGGCCACCAAGAAGCTCTTCCTTGAAGCCTTTCAGGGCCCGGACTTTCAGGAGGGCTATCGCGCCTTTCTGGAAAAGCGCGCCCCCGATTTTCCGGAGTAAATCATGCCCGTGCTCTATAATGTCGACCTCTCGCCCTATGCCGCGCGCGTGCGCCTGGCCGTGTACTGGAAGGGGCTGGAAGATCAGATCACCTTCGAAGCCCCGCCCGGCGGGCTGAAGAGCGAGGCCTATCTGAAGGAAAATCCGCTGGGCAAGGTTCCCGCCCTGAAGCTCGACGACGGGTTCTGCCTGCCCGAGAGCGAGCTGATCCTGGAATTTATCGAGGACAGCCACACGCAGCGCCCCTTGCGCCCCGCCGATCCGGAAACCGCGGCGAAAGCCCGCCTGTGTGCGCGCCTGGCTGATCTCTACCTCGCCCCCGGCCTCGGCCCGCTCTTCATGAACGCCGACCCGTCTAAGCGCGACGCGGCCGCCGTGGATTCCGGCTTCACAACCGTCGCCGGCGCCCTTGGCCATATCGAGCGCTATCTCGACCCCGCCGGCCCCTTCGCCCTGGGCGCCAGACCCAGCACCGCCGACTGCGCCCTGGCGCCCGTGCTCTGGTTCATCAACTGGGCCGATTCCTGGTATCAACGCACCACGCTGGCCGACCACCCGAAATGCCACCGCACCTTCAAAGCCGCCCAATCCGACCCCGCCGGCGCCAAAGTCTATGGCGAGCTGGACGCAGCGCTAAAAGCCCGCTTCGGGGGGTAGGTGCGGGGCGTGACGGCGACGGTGAGGCCGAGCTCCTCTACTCCGCCGCCTCACGCCCCTGCGCGTCATATTTGTCCCCGTCGGCTTTCATGTCTTCGATGCCGAGCAGGGTGTTGAGCTGGCCGAAGTCGAGCATGCGGTTGCGGTAGCCGGCGGTGGCGCCGTGGGTTTTCAGCTCGGTGAGGAATTCGTCGGCCATGAAAGCGAAGGCGCGCACCAGGGCGCCGGGCGTGATGACAAGCTGGAAGCCGGCGGCGCCCAGATCGCCGGCGCCGCGCAGCGGCGTGCGGCCGCCCTCCACCATGTTGGCGAGCAAGGGCGCGCGGCCATTGAACCGGGCGGCGATGGCCGTCATCTGATCGAGATCGGCGGGCGCCTCCACGAACAAGATGTCGGCGCCGGCGGCGAGATACGCCTCGGTGCGTTCCAGCGCCAGGTCGAAGCCCTCCACGGCGATGGCGTCGGTGCGCGCGATGATGAGGGTGTCTTCAGAGGCGCGCGCATCCACGGCGGCGCGCACCTTGCCGGCCATTTCCTCGGCGCTGACCAGCGTCTTGCCGGAAAGATGGCCGCAGCGCTTGGGCAATTGCTGGTCTTCCAGCTGGATCGCCGCGGCGCCGGCGCGCTCGAACGTCTTCACCGTGCGGATGACGTTGAGCGCATTGCCGAAGCCGGTGTCGGCGTCGACGATGAGGGGCAGGTCCACGCGCTCGGTGATGCGCGCAATGGTGTCGGCCACCTCCTTGGCGCTCATCAGGCCCAGATCCGGGCGTCCCAGCTGGGTGTAGGCGATGGAGGCGCCGGAAAGATAGGCGGCCTCGAACCCGGCGCGCTCCACCATCAGGGCGGAGAAGGCGTCGTACACGCCCGGCGCCAGAACCGGCGCGCCTCCGCTTGCCTGGCTGTTCAGGCGGGCTTTCAGCGCGCTTTTTGCGCTGGCGTTCGATGACGTCATGACGCGCTCCCTGGCGGCGTTGCGGCGGTGCTTGCGAACCGCTGTTTAAGATGGGCCATGAGCCCGCCCGCCTCGATCATCGCCATGAGATGGGGCGGGATCGGCGTGACGGCGAAGCTCGCGCTTGTGGTGAGATTGTGCAGCCGGCCCGCGGCGAGATCGAGCCGGAGCCGGTCGCCGGCCGAGATGCGGCCTTCCGGATCAAAGGAAATCGCCGGCAGGCCGATATTGATGGCGTTGCGATAGAAGATGCGCGCAAAACTTGTCGCGATCACCGCCGAGACGCCCAGCGTTTTCAGCGAGATCGCCGCCTGCTCGCGGCTGGACCCGATGCCGAAATCAGCGCCCGCCACCACCATGTCGCCGGGCTGTACCGATGTGGCGAATGCAGGGTCCACCGCCTCCAGCGTATGCCGGGCGAGCTCTGCCGGGCCTTTCTTCATGGCGTAGCCGGGCGCCAAGAGATCGGTATCGATCCGGTCGCCATAGAGCCATGCGTTTCCTTCGCGAACACTCATGCCGCTTTCCTGTTCGCCGTCAGGAAGGGGCGCGGATCGGTGATCTCGCCCGCGACTGCGCCGGCGGCCACTGCATAAGGCGAGCCCAGATAAACCTGCGCGTCCTTATGGCCCATGCGGCCCTGGAAATTGCGGTTGGTGGAGGACAGACACACCTCGCCCTCGGCCAGAAGCCCCGCGCCCAGCCCGGCGCAGGCGCCGCAGCCTGATGGCAGCATCACCGCGCCGGCCTCAGTGAGGATCGCCAGCGTTCCATCCTTGGCGGCGGCCTCTGTCACCTTCGCCGACGCGGGGGCCACCAGAAGCCGGGTGCGCGCCGACACCGTGCGGCCCTTCAGCACCGCAGCGGCCATGTGCAGATCCGACAGCTTCGCCCCGACACAGGCGCCGATATAGGCCTGATCAATGGCGATCCCGGCATGAACCGACACCGGCGCGGCGTTGGCCGGGCTGTGGGGCGCGGCGATCTGGGGCTCCAGCGCGCCGGCGTCCAGATGATGGGTGTGCGCGTAGGTGCAGTCCGGATCAGAGCGCCACAGGGTCAGCGCGGCCTCGTCCACCTCGCCGCCATGGCCGCGCACATGGGCCAGGGTGACCGCGTCGGGCTCGATGATCCCGGTTTCACCGCCCAGCTCGGCGGCCATGTTGGCCAGCACCGTGCGCTGCTCCATGTCCAGGGCGCGCACCGCCTCGCCGCCATATTCGATCGCCCTGAAATGATTGCCCATGCCCAGATCCCGGCACAAGGCGAGCATGATGTCCTTGGCCGTGACGCCCTGCGACAGGGCGCCGGAAATCTCCACACGGACGGTCTCGGGCACCACCGTCCAGGTCTCCCCGGTGGCCACGATGGCGGTCATGTCGGTGGCGCCGAATCCGGCCGCATAGCAGCCAAAGGCGCCGGCATTGGTGGAATGGCTGTCGCCGCCGGCGATAAACAGGCCCGGCCTTGCGTGCCCGTGCTCGGCCAGCATGACGTGGCAGATGCCGCGCATGTCATAAAAATTCTTCACGCCGTAATCGCGCGCGAACTCGCGGGTGAGTTTCAGGATCGCGGCGCTTTCGGCGTCCACCGCCGGCACGTAATGGTCGGACACCAGCACCACCCTTGAAGGATCCCAAAGCCCTGTTCCCAAAGCCTCCAGGCGCGCTTTCCAGCGGCGCGGACCGGAGCTGTCATGGGCCATGGCCAGATCCACCTTTACGGTGATCATCTCACCCGGCGACACTGCGTCGCGCCCGCTGGCGCGGGCCAGGATCTTTTCAGTAAGGGTTGCGGGCATATCTCCGCCTCCGCTAACACCGATGGAACAGACCGGCTTTGTAACAAATTACCGGTTCGACAGGGTACGCGCAAAAGATATATCTTTATATCATTCACTGTGAACCCGGCCTGGTGCGCCCGACCTGACATCGGCGCGCCCGGGCCTGACAAGAAGGACGACCGCCATGGCCGCGCTGGACGCTGCGAACGAACAGGGCCTCAGCTTCTCCTGGGAAGACCCGCTCCACCTCAATCATCAGCTCAGCGAAGAAGAGCGGATGATCTCCGAGACCGCGCGCCAGTATTGCCGCGAAAAGCTGCTGCCGCGCGTGGTGGCCGCCTATCGCGAGGAAAATTTCGACCGCGCGATCATGACCGAGATGGGCGAGCTGGGGCTTCTTGGCGCCACGGTGGCTGAACAATATGGCGGCGCGGGGCTCTCCAACGTCTCCTACGGGCTGATCGCGCGCGAAGTGGAGGCGGTTGATTCAGGCTATCGCTCGGCCATGAGCGTGCAATCCTCGCTGGTGATGTATCCCATCGAGGCGTTCGGATCCGAAGCACAGAAGCAGAAATACCTGCCCAAGCTCGCCAGCGGCGAATGGGTGGGGTGCTTCGGCCTGACCGAGCCTGATGGCGGCTCCGATCCGGGCGCCATGCGCACCAACGCCAAGAAAGTCGATGGCGGCTATATCCTCAACGGCGCCAAGATGTGGATCACCAACTCGCCGATCAGCGATCTGGCGGTGGTGTGGGCCAAGCTCGACGGCAAGATCCGCGGCTTCATCGTGGACAGGGGAACCGACGGCTTCGATTGCCCGAAGATCGAGGGCAAGCTGTCGCTGCGCGCCTCGGTGACCGGCTCGATCTCGCTCAATGACGCCTTCGTTCCGGAAGAAAACCTGCTGCCCAACGTGTCGGGCCTGCGCGGTCCGTTCTCCTGCCTGAACAAGGCGCGCTACGGAATCGCCTGGGGCGCCATGGGCGCGGCGGAGTTCTGCTGGCGCGCCAGCCGCGATTACGCCATGGAGCGGATGGTCTTCAACAAGCCCATCGCCGGCACCCAGCTGGTGCAGAAAAAGCTCGCCGACATGCAGACCGAGATCGCGCTGGGCTATCAGGGCGCGCTGCGTCTGGGCCGGCTCATGGATGACGGCGCCTGGGCGCCCGAAGCCATCTCCATGATGAAGCGCAATAATTGCGGCAAGGCGCTGGATATCGCGCGCCAGGCCCGCGACATCCATGGCGGCAACGGCATCGCCGAGGAATACCACGTCCTGCGCCACGCCATTAATCTGGAGACGGTGAACACCTATGAAGGCACCCATGACGTGCACGCCCTGATCCTGGGCCGTGCGCAGACGGGCCTTCAGGCGTTCAGCTAGGCGGAAATGGCGGGCATGCCCTGCCCTACCGTCAAGCGCCCCGAGACGCCCTGCTTCCTCATCCTCGCCCATGACGGGGAGGATGCGGACAGGGCGGCGCGGCTGCGCGCCGAGCATCTGGACGGGCATCTCAGACATGTGGAGGCGCACTGGCGGCGCTATGTCACCGCCGGGCCGATCCGGGCGCCGGGGGCGGCCAGGATCACCGGGTCAAGTTTTCTGGTGCTGTCCGAGACCGAGACGGACGCGCGCGCCTTGATGGACGCCGATCCGTATTTCACCTGCGGGCTGTATGACCGGGTTGAGGTCTACGCCCAGACCCTCGCCATCGGCGAGTATCTGGGCGGGAAGACCTGGGACAGCGTCGATGCACTGCGCCCTCTGGCGGCCGGCGGCGGGCGCCGGCGCCAGGATGCGCCCTAGCGCATTTCCCACCAGGGCCGGCGGCCGGTGAGGTTCAGCGACAGCGGATCAGGCCGTGAGACGTGACCGGTCAGCGCAAGGACCGCGATCGTCGCGCCGATGCCGGCGAGCACGACCATTACGATCATGTCCGAAGACAAAAGGCGCGGCGCGGCGAAGGCGAAGCCCAGCCAGGAGCTGATGACCATAGCGGGCAATAGAAAGCGTGACATGACAGACCCCTTTCTTCTTCTTGTTGCTCGGGATGTAACATAACTGTCATGAAAAGCGCGTCAGCGCAAGTTTTTGTTCCGGACGCGGATATTTTATTGCAGCCGCGAAGTTTAATTTTTTAGTCAGGACCCGGATTTATCAATCAGGTCCGGGTCTTGCGCCCCTCGCACCCCATGAACCTTGCACATATGGACTATCGCCGCCAGCGGGTCCTTGACCTGCGCCGCGAGGGTCCAGCCCGGATCGGTTATACCAAGCCCTCAGGCGACGCGATCCCTGCCGGCCATCGCCGGCTTTTTATGACAAGCGACAGCGCCCCTACCCTTCCTCGCGGTAGGCGCTGAGCGGTAGAGGCGCGCCGGTGTTGGCGATGAGGGCCTTGCACCGGAAGAAGCGGGTGAGGCCGGCGGCGCCCATGCGCGAGGGGCCAAGGCCAGAGGCCTTGAAGCTCTGCTTTTCAGCCTCGTAGAACAGCGCGGTGAGCGCCGCGTCGTTCAGGCTGACCGCCCCGGCCTCCAGCCGGCGGGCGACAGCTTCGGCCTCCTCCAGCGTGCCGGCGAACACCGCGGCGGACAGGCCGAACTGCGTATCGTTGGCGAGGCTCACCGCCTCGTCGATATCGTGAAACGCCATGACCGGCAGGACCGGGCCGAAGGTCTCCTCCACCATCACGGTCATGGAGTGATCAACGTTCGACAGCACGGTGGGGCGGATCCAGACGCCGCCGCCATGTGTCTCGATCTTACCGCCGGTATGAACGCGCGCGCCCTTGGCTTTGGCGTCCTCGATCTGGCCGGCGATGATGTCGCCCTGGCGGTCAAAGATCAGCGGGCCCAGCTCACCGCAATTGATGTCGGGCTGGTTCAGGCGCACCGCGCTTGCGGCCGCCACGAGCTGTTCCAGAAAAGCGTCATGAAGGGCGGCGTCCACATAGATGCGCTCGATGGACTGGCAGGCCTGGCCGGTGGAGAGCACCGAGCCGCGAAGCGCCGCGATGACCGCGAGGTCGAGATCAGCGCTTCTGGTGATGATGAGCGGGTCCTTGCCCCCCAGCTCCAGGAAGGCCGGGATCAGGCGCGCGGCGGCGCTGGCGGCGACCTTGCGGCCGGTGGGCACGCTGCCGGTGAAGCAGATGAGATCGCAGCGCTCGATCAGGCCCTGGCCGGTCTCCCCGGCGCCCGGCGTGAACGCCAGCAGGTCTTCGAGGCCCGCCGCGGCGATGGTCGCAAGCAAGGGCTCCACGAAACGAGGTGTCACCTCGCTGGGTTTCACGATCACCGCGCAACCGGCGGCCAGCGCCGGAATCGCGTCGATCAGCGACAGGGTCAGCGGGAAATTCCACGGGCTGATGACGCCCACCAGCGCGTAGGGCACGTACTGGCCGCTATGCTTCAGCCTGGGATTGGAGCGCCCTTCCAGCCACCCGGCTTTCGGGGCCAGCATCGGCGCAGAGACCGCCCAGCCACGGATCGAGGCGATGGCGCCTTGCACTTCCAGACGCGCCACGCGGCGGCGTCCCGTGTCGATCTCCAGCGCTGCGGCCACGGCGTCCAGATCCGCCTCGATGGCGTCGGCCCAGACGGAGAGCCTGGCCATGCGCGCTTCGATGGTGAGCGCGGCCCAGCCGGCTTGCGCAGCACGCAGGCGGGCGGCGACCGCGTCAAGCTCGGCCGGCGTCGGCGGGGTGATCTGATAATCATGCTGGCCGGTGCGGGGATTTCGGACCTGGATCGTCATGGATCGCCTTTATTAAAGCCCCAGCGCGCCGGGATTGATCAGGGAGTCGGGATCGAGATGGGCTTTCAGCGCCTTTAACAGCGCCAGCGCCGGGCCCGATCGGGTTTGCGACAACGGATAGGTGCGGCCCACCTGAAAATGCGCCGCGCCATGGCGCACGAAGATCTCCACCACGCCCTGGCGCGCTTCGGCGACCAGCTCAGTCGCCGCCGGGTTGGAGGGCTTGCGTTTCAGCGATTTGAGATAACCCGCCTCAACGCTGATCTTATGGAGTTCAAACAGATCATCAGGCCACAGGAAGACCGGCTCGATGAGAAAGCCGGTGGTCGAAAGCGTCGTGATCAGCGTGCCGGTGGTGACGTCGTGCGCAATGAAGCGCGCTCTCAGCGTCTGGAAATACGCTTCGATCTCGCTCCAGCAGTGCGGGCCGTCGCCCATGGCCACCACGCCATGGACCGGGACCCAGCGCTCGGCGTTGGGACCGATCATGTTGTTGAGCGGGGTGAAGGGGCTCGCGCGGATCACCTTGGGAATGGTGGGCTCGACGCTTTTGCCGCCCTCGGCCTCGCACAGGGCCATAAGCTGGCGATGGGCCTCGTCCACGCCCGCCTTCGAGGCGCCCTCGGTGACGAAGTGGAGATTGAAATCCGCCTCGCCCATGAAGGACCGGCCGGCCAGCGCCATCCTCGCGCCCTCGGCGACGCCCTTGAGCAGAGTCTTCTGGCCCGTCACCACCTTGCCCAGCGTCTTTGCGTCACTCATCAAGCCGGCCCGCTTCATCCGCACGGCGGTGAGGCCCGGATCAAAGCCGAACACCTCGCAGGCCAGATTTGTGCGCCCCAGCGCGGCCATGGCGCGCGCGCAGGAGTCGAGGTCTGAGAACGACACACTGCCCCAGCGTTCATGGGCGGGCGCGGGGATGAGCCTCAGCGTGATTTCCGTCTTTACCCCCAGCGCCCCGGCGTCGCCGCAGAAAAGTCCGGTGAGGTCGGGGCCGTAATGGCGAAAGAAGGGTTTGGCGGGTCCCTGCCCGGTCTCGCCCGACGCCGTGCCGGTGCGCAGGATCGACCCGCCCGGCAGCGCCACGCTCACCGACAGCACGCTCTCCCCGGTGGGGCCGTGGGTTCCGGCGCCGAAGAAGGCGTTGTTCTGGCTCACCCCGCCGCCGATGGTGGACGAAACCCCGGAGAGCGGCCCCCAGAAGGGCGGGCGCAGGCCTGTGGGCGCCAGCGCTTCATGCAGGGTCTTCCAGGTGCACCCGGCCTCCACGCGCACATACATGTCGGCTTTGTTGATCTCGAGCACGCAGTCCATGCGCGCGGTGTCGAGGCTGACCCCGCCCGGCTCGGATGCGAGATAGCCTGCGGTGTAGCTCATCCCGCCGCCGCGCGGATACATGGGCTGGCCCGCCGCCGCGCAAGCGGCCACCACGGCGGCGCACTGGGCGGCGTCGGCGGGGCTGACCACCAGATCGATCTCGGCGCCCTTGCTCCAGACATCCTGGGAGTGGAGCGCGCGCGCCTGGTCGCCGGCCGCCACATGGTCGCGCCCGACGATCTGGATGAGGGTTTCACAGAGCGCAGAGTCAGCAAGGCGGGACTCGGCCATGGCGGATCTCCAGATCAGGCGGGCGTATAAACGCCCAGCGCGGCCGCCGCCAGAAGCGCGGCCCAGATGGTGAGCACATAGAGTTTGGCGTGAGACAGGCTCGCCCGGATTGCGGCGTTCTCCGCCGGTCCGGCCTCGCCCGCGGCGAGCTTTGCGAAGGCGGGCCCGAACGGGGCGAGCGCGCGGCGGATCAGCAGGCCGCAGGCGATCGCCAGCGCCAGCAGGAGGAGCTTCACGGCCAGAAAGAGCGGAGCGGCGATCCAGCCGGCGAGCATGCACGCACCGGCGCCGAGAAGCCCGGCCAGCGCGGTCAGGCGGATCGCCATGTCCATCCGGCGCACCACGCCCAGCGGCCCGGCCTTGAGGTGCACCAGCCAGGCGACGACCGCCCAGACCACCGCCACGGCGAAGGCGGGCCAGACCCACTGAAAATTCAGCTCCAGCCAGCCGCGCGAGACGGCGAGCGCCAGCCCGGTTGGAAAGGCGAAGATCAGCGCCATGCGCGGCGCCATGTCCACATTCATCAGGATGCTGGCCGCCGCGAGACGCCCGGCGGCGGGGCGCGCCTCCTCCGCCACGAGACGGCTGGCGTAGAACGCGCCCAGATCGCCGCCCAGCCAGTAGACCAGCACCAGAATGTGCAGAAGGATCCAGACCGGATCGCCCATCACCGCTCCCCTCGCCCGCCGGGGTCTTGAAAACTACGGTGTTTTCACCGCGCCGGGCTTGCCTGCGGCTCAGCGCCGCCTACAAATGATATAGTTATATATCTTTTACCGGGAGGCCAAGGGCATGAAAGGCGGTGTCGGGGAGAGATCAGGCGAGCTCTGCGTCGCCCCAGCTGGTGTCGCCGGGCTCCTTGCGCACAAGGCGCATATGGTAGCGGAAGCGCTCCGGCCGGTAATAGGCGATGATGTGCTGGACCGCGCGTCCGTCGCGCCCGCGCATAATGCGCTTGATCTTCAACAGGGGCGCGCCGGGGCTGACTTTCAGGGCGGCGGCGATCTGGGGATCGGCGGCCACGGCGGTCAGCGTCTGGTCGGCCTCCACCGCCTCGGCGCCGGCGCGCTTGAGCAGTTCAAGCATGGGCTCTGTCTTCAGCTCGTCCTGGGTGTAGCGCGCGGCGATCTCTCCGGGCACATGGGTGATGAGATAGGAGAAGGTGTCGTTCTCCAGGCTTCTCAGCCGGACCGCGCGCTGCAAAGGCGCGCCGGGCTCCAGCGCCATTTCCGCGGCCAGCTCGTCATCGGCCTCTACAAAGGCGGCTTCGAGGAGCTGGACCTGGGTCTCCAGCCCCATGCGCTTGAGCGCGTCGAACAGGGTGTCGAACCGGCCCTCCACCACGGGCACGCCGGTATTGTGGGTGACCACGGTGCCGCGCCCGCGATGGCGAGTGACGAAGCCGTGGGCCGCCAGCTCGTTCATGGCGCGCTTCACCGTGATGCGCGAGACGTCGAACAGGCGGGTCAGCTCCTGCTCGCCGGGCAGGATGACGCCGGCCACAAACGCGCCGTCGCGAATCCGGTCGCGCAGCACCAGAAAGATCTGATGATACAGCGGCGTCGGCAGGCTCTCGTCGATCAATTCGGGCGACAGGGCTGTACCAGGGGCGGGGCGAGACGTCATCAGCACTCATATATTACGTTTGAGACAGACATGTTTAGCCGATTTGCCTGCACAAACCAGCACCGTGAAAGGACGCCGTTTTCGTGACCCCCCCTTCTGAGGCGCCCGTCTACACCGCCCTCGCCCTGCAGAGCCTGTGCGAGACCGTCAATTCCTACGCGGCGCCGGACGATGCGCGCGCCGCAATGCTGCGCTCAATCCAGCGGATCCGCGCCGAGATCGCCGGCTCCATCGCCTTCATCGGCCCGGAGGTGAAGCTGGTGGTGCTGCCCGAATACGCGCTTACCGGCTTTCCCATGCGCGAGACCGCCCAGGAATGGCGCGCCAAGGCGGCGGTGGACCAGACCGGCCCCGAATTCGAGGCCATGGCGAAGATCGCGCAGGATTTCGGGATCTTCCTGGCGTGGAACGGCTATGAGACCGATCCGCACTTTCCAGATCTGTATTTTCAGGCCTGCGTGGTGATCGACCCGTCCGGCGAACAGGTGCTGCGCTATCGCCGCTTGATCTCCATGTATGCGCCGAGCCCCTATGACGTGCTGGATCCGTATCTGGACGCCTATGGCGAGGATGCGCTGTTTCCCGTCGCCGACACCGCGATCGGGCGCCTGGCGGCCATCGCCTCGGAAGAAATCCTCTATCCCGAGATCGCCCGCCTGCACGCAGTGCGCGGCGCCGAAGTTTTCCTGCACTCCAGCTCGGAGGTTTCCAGCCCCCAGGCGACGCCGAAGAATATCGCCAAGCAGGCGCGGGCCATCGAGAACCTGGCCTATGTGGTTTCGGCCAACACCGGCGGCATGACCGGCACGCCGATCCCGTCAGCCAGCGCCGACCGCGGCTCCAAGATCGTCGATCCCAGAGGCCTGATCATCGCCGAAGCCGCCGCCGGCCCGTCCATGTGCGCGTTTGGCGAGGTGGATGTGGGCCAGGTGCGCCGGCTGCGCCGCAAGACCGCCATGGGCAATCTGCTCGCCCGCCAGCCCATGGCGCTTTATGCGCGGGAATACGCCAAGGTCGAGATCCACCCCGAAGGCTCGCTGCTGGATGAAGCCGGCGCGGTGAAAACCCCGGAGAAGAGCTTCTACCGCGACCGGCAGAGTTCCGTGATCGAAGCGCTGGCGAAAAGGGGCGTGATCTAGTCCTTCAACACCCCGTCGGCGCGCATGCGGTCGATGACTGCGCGCTGGCGGGCGAGGGATTCGTCCTGGCTGAGCATGGCGCGTCCCGCCATGGCGTTGGGTGTCGCGCGCTCGGTTTCGGCATAGGTGGGCGCAAAGGCGGCCAGCGGCAGGCGGCTCTGGATGTTGGACATGCCGGTGCGCTGGCGGGTGGCGCGCAGTTCGGGCAGATCAATGACCGCGTTGGCGTTCAGGCTTTCCCCGCTTTCAGCTTCGGCCAGCACCGATCCGTTCCAGTCGATGATCTTGCTCATGGCGTCGGTGGAGGCGGAGGGCACCGGCGTGCCGATGATCTCGGCGGAGTTGGCCGAAACCACATAGGCCATGGATTCAATCGCCCGAGCGCGCTTGGCGATGTCCTTCACGGTAAGGCGTGGACTGCCCACCTCGCTGGTGGGATGGATGAGGATCTCCGCGCCTTTCAGCGCATGGGCGCGCGCAATTTCAGGATAGAGTATCTCTTCGCTGGCGACGGAGCCGATCAGGCCGATCTCGGTGTCGGCCACCGGAAACACCGCGTCATAGCCGTAGATCTCCAGATACTCGTCCCAGACATCATAGGGCGTCGGCGTATAAAGCGAGATCATCCGGCGATAGCGCAGCACCGTCTCGCCGCTGGGCGCGATGAGAAAATTCGCCTGGAAATACAAGGACGGGAAGTTCGCGTCGTTTTCATAGAGATTGCCGCCCAGAAACACGCCGAAACGCTGGGCGATCTGCGCCAGCGCTTCGTATTCTGGACCATCGATGTCGACGCTGGCCTTGGCTTTCCATTCCTCGCGGCTTTCGCGCAGGGGAAAGCCGGTGAGAAAGTATTCAGGCAGCACCACAAGCTTCAGCTCGGTGCCGTTGAAGGTGCGCAGGAACGCCTTGATGGTGGCCACCTGGCGCCCGATCCGGGCGATGCTCGCCATCATCCGCGCGCGCGCCGCCTCCACGCTGGAGTCCTGATTGACGGCGTCGCACACCACTTGCAGCGCGCAGGCCGAATAGCGCGGATCGGGCGCCTGCGCCCCTGCGCGGCCTATCGGCCCGGCCAGCGTTCCAGCAGCGGCCAGCGCCCCGGCTCCGGTGATCAGCTCACGGCGTGTGGTCATGGCGCTCCCCCTTGGTTCGAAACCCATCATATGTCCGGACAAGTGTAAGCGAAAGGGGGCGGTGGGGACGCGAACCTCCGCCAACAAATTCAACGCAAGGCGAAGTTTCATTCGCGCTTGCAGCATGTTCACGCGGCGGCCCGGCGCTTGCAAAAGCGGCCCCGTGGGGCTAGGTCGCGGCGCGCACCCCGCCTTGCTGGCTTGGCAATAACGTACGGACAAATCATGGCTGACGCTGATCCGCGCTTCCACGTGCCCACCCCGCCTTTCCGGCCGGGAGACGAGCCTGACTTTGCTCATTTGAAGCTGCAGAAGGCCGGCGAGGCCAAGAAGCCGGCGGTGGACGTCGCCGGGATCGACACCCTGTCTCTGGCCACCGGGCTTGTCGGCGTGCTCGACCATAATCACCAGGCGGTGGGCGAGTGGGATCCGCGCCTGAGCCCGGAAGTCCTGCGCGAGGGGCTCTCGCACATGGTGCTGACGCGCATCTATGACGAGCGCATGCTGAAGCTCCAGCGCCAGGGCAAGATGAGCTTCTACATGAAGTGCACCGGCGAAGAGGCCGTCGCCGTCGCCGCCGCCATGGCGCTGGACAAGGCCGACATGATCTTCCCCAGCTATCGCCAGCAGGGAATGCTGTTTGCGCGCGGCCGCAACATCGTGGACATGATGTGCCACTGCATCTCCAACAGCCGCGACAATCTCAAAGGCCGCCAGCTGCCGGTTCACTACACCTGGGCGGAAGGCAATTTCTTCACGATCTCGGGCAATCTGGGCACGCAGTTTCCCCAGGCGGTCGGCTACGCCATGGCCTGCGCCTACAAGGGCGACGAGCGCGTGGCGGCGAGCTGGATCGGCGACGGCACCACGGCCGAAGGCGATTTCCACGGCGCGCTGACGCTGGCCTCCACCTATCGCGCGCCGGTGATCCTGAACGTCGTGAACAATCAGTGGGCCATCTCCAGCCACCAGAGCATCGCGCTGGGCGACGGGCCGACCTTCGCCTCCAAGGGGCTGGGCTACGGGATCGCGAGCCTGCGCGTGGACGGCAACGATTTCCTGGCGGTGTATGCCGCCACGCAATGGGCGCGCGAGCGGGCGCGTTCCGGCGCCGGCGCCACGCTCATCGAGATGTTCACCTATCGCAGCGACGCGCACTCCACCTCGGACGACCCGAGCAAGTACCGGCCGAAGACCGAATCGGCCGCCTGGCCCCTGGGCGATCCCATCGAGCGCCTGAAGCAGCATCTGATCGGGCGGGGCGAGTGGGACGAGAAACGCCAGACCAAGCTGGAGGAGGAGATGACCAAGCTCGTGGTCAAATCCTACAAGGAGGCCGAAAGCTACGGCACGCTCCATGACGGCCCGCTCTCGCCCACGGAGTCGATCTTCGAGGACGTCTACAAGGAACAAGACTGGCGCCTGAAACGCCAGCGTCAGGATCTGGGGGTCTAAACGCCATGGCCGCGAAGAACATGATCCAGGCGCTCAATGACGCCATGGACGTCCTTTTGAGCAGCGATCCCGATGTGGTGATTTTCGGCGAGGACGCCGGCTATTTCGGCGGCGTGTTCAAGACCACCGACACCCTGCAGGAAAAATACGGCGCGGACCGGGTGTTCGACACGCCGATCAACGAGGCCGCCATCGCGGCCATGGCGATCGGCATGGCCGCGCGCGGTCTCAAACCCATCGCCGAGATCCAGTTCGCCGACTACATCTTCCCGGCCTTTGACCAGATCGTCTCGGAGATGAGCCGCATCCGCTATCGCTCGGCGGGCCAGTTCACCTCCGGCTGCGTCGTGCGTACGCCCTGGGGCGGCGGCATTCGCGGCGGCCAGACCCACTCCATGAGTCCGGAAGCCTTTTTCACCCACGTGCCCGGCGTGCAGGTGGTGGTGCCCTCCAACCCCCACGACGCCAAGGGTCTGCTGATCGCCTCGCTGGAAAGCGGCGATCCGGTGATCTTCTTCGAACCGAAGCGCATCTATAACGGACCCTATGACGGCGTGCCCGACCGGCCGCTCCTGTCCTGGGCCAAGCACGCCAAGGGCGAAGTGCCCGAGGGCCATTACACCGTACCACTTGGCAAGGCCGACATCGTGCGCGAGGGCGAGGCCTGCACCGTGGTGACCTATGGCACGCTGGTCCATGTGGCGCAGGCTGCGGCTGAAGCCTCGGGCATCGACGCGGAGATTATCGATCTTCGCACCCTGGTGCCCTATGATATCGAGACGATCGCCAAGTCCGTGAACAAGACCGGCCGCGTTGTGGTCGCCCATGAAGCGCCGCGCACGTCCGGCTTCGGCGCCGAGCTCGCCGCGCAGATCCAGGAAGACTGCTTCTATGCGCTGGAAGCGCCGGTCTTCCGCCTGACGGGATGGGACACCCCCTATCCCCACGCCCATGAATGGGCCTACTTCCCCACCCGCGACCGCTTCGTGCGCGCCCTGCAGACCGTGACGGAGGCCTGACCATGAGCGAATACAAGTACAAGCTCCCCGATGTCGGCGAAGGCGTGGTCGAGGCGGAAATCGTCGAATGGCACGTCAAGGAAGGCGACCGGGTCGAGGAAGATCAGCACATCCTGGATGTGATGACCGACAAGGCGACCGTGGAAATCCCATGCGCCGTCAACGGCGTGGTGAAAAAGCTCGTGGGCGCGCCCGGCGATGTGCTCGCCGTGGGCACCGAAATCCTCTTCATCGAAGTGGACGGCGAGATCCCCGACGATGTGGAAAACAGCGTCGAGCCGAAAACCGACGATACGGCTGTTGCTGAAGAGGCGAAGGCTGAAAAAACGCCAAAGGACGAGCCGAAAGCCGAGCCTGAAGCCAAGCCCCAAAAAGACACACCCGCGCCCGCCCCTGAAAAGCCAAAGGCCCGCCCCGCAGCGGCCTCCGCCGCCGCGCGGCCAGACGGCGAGCGCGCCCTGGCCAGCCCTGCGGTGCGAAAGCGCGCGCTTGAGGCGGATATTGCACTGTCCGCGGTGCCCGGCTCCGGCCCGGCGGGACGCATCAGCCACGAAGATCTCGACGACTTCATCGCGTCCGGCGGCCGCCTCGCCTCAAAGGCCGGCGGCGGCGGCCCCGGTAAGCAGCCGCGCACCGGCGTGCATGAGGAAAAGGTCGTCGGACTGCGCCGCAAAATCGCCGAGAACATGGCGCTGTCCAAGCGCACCATCCCGCACATCACCTATGTGGACGAGATCGATCTGACCGCGCTGGAGGATTTGCGCGCCCACATGAACGCCACGCGGGGCGAGGACCAGCCCAAGCTCACCCTCATCCCCTTCCTGGTGCTGGCGCTGACGAAGGCGCTGCCGAAATTTCCCCAGGCGAACGCGCATTTCGACACCGAGGCGAGCCTGCTCACCCGCTATGACGGGATCCATTGCGGCATCGCTGCGGCGACGCCCAAGGGCCTCATGGTCCCGGTGGTCAAGCACGCCGAAAGCCTGGACATCTGGGAGATCGCCTCGGAGGTGAAACGCCTTGCCGACGCGGCCAGAGACGGCAAGGCGAGCCGAGAGGAGCTGTCCGGCTCCACCATCACGATCACCTCGCTGGGCGCCATTGGCGGGATCGTCACCACCCCGGTGATCAACCATCCAGAGACCGCCATCATCGGCGTCAACAAGCTGCAGACCCTGCCGCGCTATGACGGCGAAGGCCGCGTCGTGCCGCGCAAGATCATGAATTTGTCATCCAGCTTCGATCACCGCATCGTCGACGGCTATGAAGCCGCGAAACTGATCCAGGAGATGAAGGCGCTGCTGGAAAACCCGGCGACGCTGTTCATGTGAGGCGCGCTACGCCTGCCCGCGCCACAGCCAAACAACCAAAGAGCCAAAAAAAAGCCCGGCGCATCAAGCGCCGGGCGTTTTAGATATGGTTGGTCGATTAAGAGACATCTCCTCCCCAGAGATCCCGCTTAAGAGACAAGACGGTCAGGCCTTGTCATGGCGGGACGATGACTCACAGGTAATGCTTGCGTCAAGGCCCTGACGCAGGACGGTTATGCGGCTCACGCATGGCGGGCGTGGCTTGAAGGCCCGAGCGGGCCCCGGTCTGCCACGGGCGAGCGGCCTTGCGTGGACAGGCGCGGACAAAGGTCCTAAATCGGGCGTGCGCGTGCGCCTGGTGTGCACGTTTCCGCCCACAGCCTTTGAAGAAGACCCATGTCTCAATCTGAATTCAACGCCGACACGCGCCGCCACTCGGCGGCCCACCTCATGGCCGCCGCCGTGAAGGATCTCTATCCGAACGCCCAGTTCGGCGTGGGGCCGGCGACAGAGACCGGGTTCTTCTACGACATCAAGCTGGACGAGGCTCTGACGGTCGAGGACCTGCAGAAAATCGAAAAGCGGATGAAGGAGATGCGCAAGAAGAAGCATCGCTTCGAGCGCGAGGATTTGAACGTGGACGACGCGATCCAGTACATGGAGCGCGAAAACCAGCCGTTCAAAGTCGAGCTGCTTCAGCTCCTGCGCGACAAGGGCTCCACAGCCATCGCCAAGGAGACCGGCGATGAGAGCGTCGTGGCCGAAGGCGTGGACACGATCAGCTTCTACCGCACCGGCGATTTTGTTGACCTGTGCCGCGGCCCCCACGTGGACAATTCCGGCGAGGTGGGTCACTTCAAGCTTCGCTCCATCGCCGGCGCCTACTGGCGCGGCGACCAGAGCAACGCCCAGCTGCAGCGCATCCACGCCATCGCCTTTCCCACCAAGGAGGAGCTGGAATCCGAGCTTGTGCGCCTGGAAGAGCAGGCCAAGCGCGACCACCGCAAGATCGGCCGGGAGCTGGGGCTCTTCACGCTCGTCGAAGAGGTGGGCTCAGGCCTGCCGCTCTGGCTGCCGGCCGGCAATGTGATCCGCGACGAGCTGGAGCGCCTGGCGCGCAACACCGAACACAAGGCGGGCTACAGCCGCGTCTCCACGCCCCACATCACCAAGGGCGATCTTTATGTGAAGTCGGGGCATCTGCCCTACTACGCCGACGACATGTACGCGCCGATCATCATCGACGAGCAGGAATACTATCTGCGCCCGATGAACTGCCCGCACCACCACATGATCTACGCCCACGACCAGTGGAGCTATCGCGACATGCCGGTGCGCCTGTCCGAATACGGTCAGGTCTATCGCCATGAGGCGTCCGGCGGGCTTAGCGGCTTGATGCGCGTTCGCGGCTTCTGCCAGAACGACGCGCACATTTATTGCCGCGAAGACCAGGCCAAGGACGAGTTCCTCGACGTGATGCACATGCACGCCGACTATTACCGCCTGTTCGGCATCCAGGATTTCTGGATGCGCCTGTCGCTTCCCGATTTCGAGGATCTGGAAAAATACGTCGACGACGTGGAGGGCTGGAAGAAGGCGCTCGGCATCCTGAAATCGGCCATGGACGAGTCCGGCTATCCCTACAGGGAAGTCGAGGGCGAGGCCGCCTTCTACGGACCGAAAGTGGACTTCATGGTGAAGTCGGTGGTGGGCACCGAATACGCCATCTCCACCAACCAGCTCGACTTCATGGCCACCAAGCGCTTCGATCTCGGCTACACCGACTCCGACGGCGAGAAGAAGCCTGTCTATGTCATCCACCGCGCGCCGCTGGGCAGCCATGAACGCTTCACCGCCTTCCTGATCGAGCACTATGCGGGCAAGTTCCCCACCTGGATTTCGCCGGTGCAAGCCATCGTCATCCCCATCGCAGATCGCCATGAGGACTACGCCGCCGAGGTGAAGAAGCGCCTGTTCAACGCCGAGGTGGACACCGTCCATGGCGGCGTGCGGGTAGAGGCCGACATGGCCGCCGAGCGGATGCAGAAGAAGATCCGCAACGCCCAGAACCGCCAGATTCCCTACATGCTCGTGGTGGGCGACGACGAGGCCGCGGCCGGCACCGTCGCCGTGCGCCATCGCGATCTCGGCGATCTCGGCACCATGCCGGTGGACCAACTCATCGACCGCATCGCGGCCGAGCAGCGCGCGCGGGCCGATCTGCCCAAGCCTGAAGCAGCCGGGTAGGCGCAAGCCGGCGTCTCGCACGCTTTCCTCGTCCGGCCCGCCCACGCCGAGTCGGGGGGCCTGCATTCTGCGCGCACTCTGCTAGATTGACCTTTGCGATTCGATTCAGTCGCGCCCTAGTTTTTCGGGAGCCTTCCCATGTCCGACGCCACCTCTCCTCTGGGTTCCAAAGCCAATCCCAGCCAGTATGACTGCCTGCCCGATCTTGGCGATGACGAGCCCTATTTCGTGATCCGCGCCGATGATCCGCTATCCAGCGCCCTGGTCGAGCTGCACGCCTATATCGGCGCCGGCCAGGCGGGATCAGCCCACAACAAGCTGGCCGAGATCATGGAGCTGACGCGTGAGCGCGCGCCGCGGCCCGGCGGCAGCCCGAAATACCGCGAAACCTTCGCCATCTCCCAGTCCATGGAGAAATGGCGCAACGACCACGGCAAGTAGCGCTCAGGCTTAGTTCAGTCGCAGATCCGGGGCTTCAGCCTCAGACCAGATGCTCCTGGAAGAAGGCCAGCGTGCGCCGCCAGGCGAGCGCGGCGGCGGCCTCGTCAAAGCGCGGCGTTGAATCATTGTGGAAGCCGTGGCTGGCGCCCTCGTAGAAATGGGCGGTGTAGGCCTTTTCGTGGGCGTCCAGCGCGTCGCGATAGGCCGGCCAGCCTTCATTGATCCGCTCATCAAGCTCGCCATAGTGCAGCAGCAGCGGCGCCTGGATCGCGGGGACCTGCTCGGCGCTCGCCTGTCGGCCATAGAACGGGACCGAGGCGGCGAGATCCGGGAAGGTCACCGCCAGGGCGTTGCACACGCCGCCGCCATAGCAGAACCCGACACAGCCAACCTTGCCGTTCACCGCGGGGTCGGCCTGCAAATGGTCCTTGGCGGCGAAGAAGTCGTTTAAAAGCTTTGCCTGGTCCACCGTGCGCTGAAGCGTGCGGCCTTCGTCGTCATTGCCGGGATAGCCGCCGACGCTTGAGAGCCCGTCCGGCGCCAGCGCGATGAAGCCGGCCTTGGCGACCCGGCGCGCCACATCCTCGATATAGGGATTAAGGCCGCGATTTTCGTGCACCACCACGACACCGCCCACCGGCGCTTCCAGTCCGGCCGGCGCGACGCGATAGGCGCGCACTTCGCCATGGCCGTCCGGCGAGGGATAGGTGACGTATTCAGGAAGGATGTCCGGATCGGTGAACTGGACCTGCTGGGCCAGCGCATAGTCCGGGCTCATCGCCGCGATCAGCGCCGCGCCGGTGAGGCCCGCCACCGTGTATCCCGACGCCCGGACCAGGAAATCGCGCTTGGAGATCCGGTCATGGGCGTAGAAATCATAGAGCTCCAGCAGCTCGGGCGGGAAGTCCCTGGCGGTCAGACGGGTCATGGCGCGCTCCTCGTTTTCAAGGAACAACAATAGCGCGCCGCGCCCGTCCGGCCAGAGCGAGCCGCCAAATCGCCTTACGCGGCGTCCTGCATGGCCACCTTGATGCCGTTGCGCACCGTCACCACGCCGATCGCCAGCGCAGCCAGACCCGCCAGCGCCTCAACGGCGGTGATGGCCGGCAGCGGCGCGTGGGCGAGGCTGAGGACAGCCCATACCGCGGCGCCGATCAGTAAAAACACGGTGACGGAAAAGAACGCACCGCCCGCGAGGGCCGACGCGATATCCAGCGCCGAAGCGCGTTTGCCAAAAGCCATGGCCTTATCTCATCCACCCCGCCCGCGCCGCACCCTGCGGCGTGTTCTGCGAGGACGCGATATAATTGGCGCCGGACAAGGCGTTTGAAAAGAGCCTCGAGCTGCGACGAAAAAACCCGCCGGCGAGCGCCGGCGGGTTTGTCTTTTCAGCGTTTTGGCCGTCGCCTAACCGGCGGTGGCGCGCAGCATCCAGGCGAATTTTTCGTGGGCGGTGACGCGCGGCGCCACCAGATCAGAGGTCGCCTCGTCACCATGCTCCCCAGCGAGCTTCAGCGCCTTGCGGGCGGTGCGAACCACCTGCTCATGGCCCTCGATCAGGTTGGTGATCATGGTTTTGGCGTCCGGCGTAGTCTTATCCGTCTTCACCGAGGCCTGCTCGGCCATCTGGCCGTAGGAGATCGGCGCCGGAAAGCCCAGGGCGCGGATCCGCTCTGCGATCTCGTCAGTGGCCGCCCAGAGCTCCTGATACTGCTCCTCGAACATGGCGTGCAGGTCGTGGAAGCGCGGCCCCGTCACGTTCCAGTGATAGGCGTGAGTCTTGAAATACAGCGCATAGGTGTCGGCCAGGAACGCACCGACGGCCTTGGCCATGGCTTCGCGCTGTTCTTCGGACAGGCCCATATTGATATCCATAATCGTCTCCTTTGAATTGAACCCTATTTCATATGGGGAGCGCCGCCATAAATCCAATTGGTAATCGCGCTTAAATTCATAGATTAAGCCTATATCTCTACTGCGCGCCCTCGCAGAAACGCACGATGCGCTTGCCGGCCTCTTCCAGCGCCGCGTCGTCGGTGGCGTAGGACAGGCGGAAACCCGGCGCGGCGCCGAACGCTTCACCCGGCACCACCGCCACGGCTTCCTCGGTCAGCAGCGCCGCGCACACGTCGAGATCGCTGGTCAACGCGGCCCCGCCCGCGCTGGTCTTGCCAATCAGCCCGGAGCAATCGGCGAAGATATAAAAGGCGCCCTCCGGCGTCGGCGCGGTGAGGCCCGGGGCGGCGGCGATCTTCTCCAGCATGGCGTCGCGGCGCGTCTTGAAGGCGGCGTTGCGCGGCTTCAGGAATTCGTGATCGCCGTTCAGCGCCGCGACCGAAGCCCACTGGCTGATCGAGCAGGGATTGGAGGTGGTCTGGCTCATCACCTTGGCCATGGCCTTGATGAGCTTTTCCGGGCCCGCCGCATAGCCGATACGCCAGCCGGTCATGGCGTAAGCCTTCGACACGCCGTTCATGGTGAGCGTGCGGTCGTAAAGCTCCGGCGCGACCTCGGCGATCGTGGCGAATCTGAAGTCGTCGTAGACAATGTGCTCATACATGTCGTCGGTCAGGATGAGCACCTGGGGGTGGCGGACCAGCACCTCGGCCAGGGCCCTGATCTCGTCGGCGGTGTAGGCGGCGCCGGTGGGGTTGGACGGCGAGTTGAGGATCACCCAGCGGGTCCTGGCGGTGATCGCCTTGTCCAGGGTTTCCGGCTTCAGCTTGAACCCGTCCTCCACGCCCGCCGGTGCGAACACCGGCTCGGCGCCCACAAGGCGCGCCATCTCGGGATAGCTCACCCAGTAGGGCGTCGGGATCACCACCTCGTCGCCGGGGTTCAGCGTCGCGGCGAAGGCGTTGTAGATGACCGGCTTGCCGCCCGGCGACACGTTCACCTGCGAGGGCTTGTAGGAGAGGGCGTTGTCGCGCTTGAACTTGGCGCAGATCGCCTCCTTCAGCTCCGGCAGACCGTCGATATTGGTGTATTTGGTCTCGCCGCGCCGGATCGCGTCGATCGCCGCCTCCTTGATATGGTCGGGCGTATCGAAATCCGGCTCGCCGGCGCCCAGCCCGATCACATCGACGCCCTGGGCCTTGAGCTCGCGCGCCTTCTGGCTCACCGCAATGGTGGCCGAAGGCTGCACGCGCGACAGCGCGTCGGAGGTGCGGATCGGATCGCTGGCGGACTGGGACATGGGCGGTTTCCTTTAAAGGGCTTTAAGCGCGGGCGAGCAGGACGAAGACGGTCTCGTTGCGCGCCGGACTTTCCAGCGCCCGGGCCGCGACTTCAAGCCCGAACTGCGCGGCCAGGCCCGGCGGACCCGCCGCACCCCATCCCGGACGGCGTTCATCGCGCACTCTGGCGAGCCCCGCCGTGTTCGACGCGAGGGCCTCGCCCGTCACCGCCCGGACCTTTATCCAGGGGGCGATCTGGGCCAGCGCCTTTTCATGGCCGTACACGCCGGCGAGCGCGCTGACATCGCCGGGCCGCCGGTAAAGATCAAAGCTCACAGGGATCGAGGTGCGCGCCCGCTCCACCGCCCAGCCGTCATCAAGGGCGGCGCGCGTGGCGGCGATCTCCCCGGCGCCGCTGTCCAGCGCGGCGCAGGCGAGATCCGCCCGCCCCGCCTTCAACGCTGCAAGCACGGCGGCCAGATCAGCCATGGGCGCAAGCGCGCAATCGCCGCCCAGCGCCTGCGCCGCCTGGTGGGTGAAGCTGCCTTCGGGGCCGAGAAACGCAAGACGAGGTGAGGTCATGGCAGAAGCTTAACGGTCTCCGTGCACCATGGGGAGGGCGTGCAGCTTCAAAGGCGCCGCCCGCAAATGGCCGCATTTTTTCACCGCGGCGCCCTTTTTCAGACGCAGGCCCGCCACGGGTCAGGCGCTTCGTATTCATATGGGGTTCATCAAGAGCCCGCGGCGCGAAGGAGGCCGGAAATGAAACGTTCAACGTCAGCGGCCAGCCTGGCAAGCCTTGTCATGGCGCTGGTGTGCTTTGCAGCCGCCGCCGCCCTGTTCCACGGCGACAACGCCCGCGGCCAGAGCCGCCTCTTCATCGCCGACAGCGCCTACAGCAAATAGGCCTCACCGCGACAGGTGAAACACGATCTCGCGTCGGTGCGGCGCGTCGCGGTGTTCAAACAGATACAATCCCTGCCAAAGCCCCAGCGCCATCGCTCCGCCCGAGACCGGAACACCGATCGACACCGCGGTGAGCGCCGCCCTGATATGGGCGGGCATGTCGTCAGGGCCTTCGGTGGTGTGGCGCAGCCAGCCCATGGACGGATCGTCGCCGGGCGGAACCAGGCGCCTGAAGAAGCTCTGCAGATCGCAGCGCACATCCGGATCGGCGTTTTCCTGGATCACCAGAGAGCAGGACGTGTGGCGCACGAAGCAGGTGAGCAGGCCCTCGTCTTCGCCCTCATCCGCCAAGGCGCCGCGCACGAAATGCTCGGCCTCGGATGTGAACGCGTACAGGCCCGGACCGTTGGTTTCCACGATGATACGCGTTTGCGCCATGGCGCCTCCTCACGGCTCTGTCAGTGGACGCGGGCTGCGCGCTCTGGAAGGGTTCGCATAAACACACCAGCCGGAGCGACCCCATGTCCATGCGCGACAGCGTCAAAGCCTATTACGGCGACACCCTGCAATCCACGGCCAACCTGAAGTCGGACGCGTGCTGCGAAATCGCCGCGCCTTCGCCGGGGGTCCAGGCCGCCCTGACCAATATCCACCCCGAGGTGAGCGCACGCTATTACGGCTGCGGTTTGGTGGCGCCGGAGACCATCGCCGGGGCGCGCGTGCTGGATCTGGGCTGCGGCACGGGGCGCGACGTCTATCTCCTGGCCCAGCTCGCCGGGGCTGATGGCGAGGTGGTCGGCGTGGACATGACCGAGAACCAGCTCGCCGTGGCACGCGAGCATCAGGCGTGGCACGCGAAACGCTTCGGCTACGCCAATACGCGCTTCCTCACCGGCTATATCGAGGACCTAGGCACGCTTGGCCTCGAGCCTGAAAGCTTTGATCTGGTGGTCTCCAACTGCGTGGTGAACCTGTCGGAGGACAAACCGGCGGTGTTTGAAGGCGTGCGCAAGTTGCTCAAGCCCGGCGGGGTCATGCATTTCGCCGACGTCTATGCCCGCCGGCCGGCGCCCGCGGCGCTGAAATCCGATCCGGTGCTGTATGGCGAATGCCTCGCCGGGGCGCTGGCCTGGGAGGATTTTCTGGCCATGGCGAAAGCCGCCGGCTTCGCCGCGCCCCGCCTTGTGGATCACCGTCCGCTGGCGATCACCGACCCGGCGATCTTGGAGAAGCTGGACGGGCTGGATTTCGTCTCCGCCACTGTAGAGATGGGTCCGGGCGCCGTCAGCGCCTGCGCCAAAACCGCAGATCCGTTCGAAACTCCCTCTCTCCACGCGCCAAGCACCGGCTGCTGCTGAGACGGCGACACAGGGCGGGCAGGGCGGGCCGGGCGGGAAGCGAGAGCTGAACGGGAAAGACGGGCCGGGTCTGAAGCACCAGGCCGTCCGCCCGTCTCCGGCTGCGGGGGGCCGGATGGCGGGCGGGCGGGCCCATGTGGGAGAACCGCGTGCGCACTCATGGCGTCTCTACTGCGGCGTCCCGGCCCCGGGGTTTCAATCCAAGGCGGCTCCCCTGCGAAGCAGGGGCGGCATACGGGCGCGTTGCGGTGAATACTTCACCCGCGCCCGGTCAAAAGGCGACCAGTCACCACCTTCTAAAAGAAAGGCGGCTGAGGATCGCGACCCATTAACTAAAAATTAACACGATAATTGCCTCTGTCCAAATAGAAACGGAAGCCGCGTTGCGCTGGCTTCCGTTTCAATTGGTTAGGCGACCGTCTAACCGCTTGCCTGCGCTATTCTCCGGGCCGCACCGGCGGCGGATCGGAGGCCGGGAAGCTCTCCCTCATCGCCTCGTCAAGACGCTCCTCGGAATCCATCTCGCCATCTTTCTTTTTCGGCGCGGTCTGGCCGGGCGTGTGCTTCACGTCGGTGTCGGTGGGCTTGCGCGAACGATTCGTCGCCGGGCCGTTTGGCTCGATCAGATCGTCCTCGCTCGCTTCTTCGGCGCCGCTCTGGCGGCGGCGCTCGGCTTCGTCGTCACGGCCAGGCGCATCGCCTTCGGCGCGCACGGTCTCGCCGAAACGTTCGCCGCGGGCGCCTGTCATGCCCTGATCCACCGGCTGGACGCGACCGTCTTCCTTGTCGCGGTCCGGACGGCCGATCTCGGCGTCGGTGGCGGTCTTGTCTTCGTCAAAGGCTTCCGCGAACGCCTGATCGTCGGCGGGCGCGGCGTCGGTGCTGCGATGGGACGCCATCGTGTGCTCCTCCTGATAATTGCTTCCTGAACAACCAGCCGGAGCGCACTGGAGTTCCGTCGCGGGCGCGCCACAAGGGGCCCCGCATCACTGGCGCGCCGGGCGCAGACTCGCCTAAACGGTCTTGTCGTCGACAGCGGCGGATGCGGCGTTGGTCTTCACCGAGTCGATCCCCGTCTGGGCGGAGGCCTTTGTGGTGTAGCCCTCGGAATGGCAGACAATCTCACCGTTTCCGCCTTTGAACCGCCAGTAGTACTGGCCGTCACTCTGCTTCAGGATTTCAAACTTCGCAGCCATGGTTCTCTCCTACGGGACATCGCGCCAGACCTGTCACAAGGATCGCGATCAGGGGGACTTTAAGGATCGCAACAGCGAGACCTCGAAGGTCCAGGCACGGTCGACCGCTAGCAGACCCGCAGAGTGGCGTCGCTAATCTCGATTAGCTTGATGTGCGCCCGCCCTGAAAACACAAAAAACCCCGGCGCGATTGCTCGCGCCGGGGCTCTTTGTCAGGCGGTGAAAGCGGGTGTTACGCCGCTTTGGCCGGCTTGAAGCGGCCGTAGAAAGTTTCGTTCTTGCTCGCCATGTCGCGGAGCAATTGCGGGACTTCGAACGGCTTGCCGTACTTGGCTTTCAGTTCGTCGGCGCGCTTGACGAAGTGCGCCGCACCGATGGTGTCGATGTAGGACAGGACCCCGCCGGTATAGGGCGCAAAGCCCCAGGCCAGGATCGAGCCGACATCGGCTTCGCGCGGATCGGCGACGATGTTCTCCTCCATGGTGCGCGCGGCCTCGATGGCCTGGGCGTAGAGGATGCGGTCCTTGATCTCCTCGACCGAGGGCTGGTCTTCCGCCAGCTTGCCGTTCGGAGCGAACTGACCCAGCTCGTCCCAGAGGCGCTTGCCGTCGTCGGAATAGACGTAGAAGCCCTTCTTGTTCTTCCGCCCGTAGCGGCCGAGCTCATACATCTTCTCGATGACTTCGGCGTTCGGGGTGTCCTCGAATTCAGACCCGAGATCCTTCTTGGTCTGCTGCAGCACCTTGTAGCCGAGATCAATGGCGACCTCGTCCTGCAGGGAGAGCGGACCCACCGGCATGCCGGCCATCTTGGCGGCGTTTTCGATCAGGGCCGGCTTCACGCCTTCGGTGAGCAGATACATGCCCTGCTCGATATAGCGCATGACGCAGCGATTGGCGTAGAAGCCGCGCGTGTCGGACACCACGATCGGGGTCTTCTTGATCTTCGCCACGAAATCCAGGGCCAGCGAGATCGCCTTGTCACCGGTCTTGTCGCCGACGATGAGCTCCACCAGCATCATCTTTTCCACCGGCGAGAAGAAGTGCACGCCGATGAAGTTCTCCGGCCGCGAGGAGGCTTCCGCCAGCGAGGAGATCGGGATGGTGGAGGTATTGGAGCCGAAGATGGCGTCCTTGGGCATATGCTCCTCGGCCATCTTGGTGATCTTGTGCTTCAGCTCGGAGTTCTCGAACACCGCCTCCACGACCAGATCAACATCTTTCAGAAGCGAATAGTCGGTCGTGGCGGTGACCAGAGCCGTCTTCTGATCGGCTGACTCCTGGGTGACCTTGCCGCGCTTGACGCCCTTGGCGAAGTGGGCGGCCACATGGGCCTTGCCCTTGTCGGCGCCTTCCTGGTCGGCGTCGATGAGGATCACCTGGATGCCGGCCTGGGCTGACACCGTGGCGACGCCCGCGCCCATGAAGCCGGCGCCGATGACGGCGATCTTCTTGACCTCGCCTTTGCTCTGGCCGGCGGGGCGGCGCGCGCCCTTCTCCAGCGCCTGCTTGGACAGGAAGAGTGAGCGGATCATGTTCCGGCTTTCCGGACGCATCAAAAGCTTGGTGAAATAGCGGCTCTCAATGCGCAGCGCGGCGTCCATGGGGACCTGCAGGCCTTCATAGACGCAGGACAGGATGTAGCGCTGGGCCGGATAATTGCCGTAGGTCTCTTTCAGGAGCATCGGCGAGGCCGCGGCGAAAACCTGCATGCCGGCGGGGTGATAGGGGCCGCCGCCGGGGAGCTTGAACTTGTCCTGGTCCCAGGGCTGCTTGGCGCCCATGGGATCGGCTTTCACCAGTTCCTTGGCCTTGTCGATGATCTCGGCCAGGGGCGCGATCTCGTGAACGGCGCCTTGCGCTTTCGCGGTTTCAGCGTCGAACTGCTTGCCTTGCAGCATGATCGGTGCGGCGTTCATGACGCCCACCAGGCGCGGCAGACGCTGGGTGCCGCCGCCGCCGGGCAGAACGCCCACAAGGCTTTCCGGCAGGCCCAGCTTGGCGCCGACATCGCTCGCCATGACGCGGTAATGGCAGGCCAGCGTCACCTCGAAGCCGCCGCCCAGCGCCAGGCCGTTGATGGCCGCCGCGATCGGCTTGCCGCAGGTCTCCAGCGCGCGAAGCGACTGGTTCAGGCGGTAGGCGGTTTCAAACAGCTTGGTCTTGGCTTCGTCCTCGGAGAGGCCGTCCAGCTCGGCCATGCCGCCGCCCAGTTCGGAAAGGTCCGCACCGGCGCAGAAGGCTTTCTTGCCCGAGGTGATCACCGCGCCCTTGATGGCGTCATCACTGGCGATCTTGGAAACCATGTCGCCCATCTCCGCCATCACGGCGTTGGACAGGACGTTCATCGAAACTTTCGGGGAGTCGAAGGTGATCAGGGCGATCCCGTCACCATCGACGTCAAATTTGAAGTGAGTGTAGCTCATGATTTTGCTCCTCCATCGGACGGGTCCGATCGGTCGTTATCTTTCTGCTTCTGATTTTTGAGACGGGCAGCGCCAATCGCGACGCTGAACGCCATCCCGGTTCCGACCCCAAGCGCAACGCCGACAGGGATGTTCGAGAGCGCCAGGCCCAGCGCCAGACCCAAGGCAATGCCGAGCGGCAGTCCGATGGGCAGTCCCAGGGCCAACATGTTGGCGCCCTCTTCCTTGTCCTGTACGAGCTTGGGGTCCTCCATGGGATCAGATGCGCTCGATGATGGTGGCCGTGCCCATGCCGCCGCCGACGCAGAGCGTGGCGAGGCCGGTGCCTTTGCCGGTGCGTTCCAGCTCGTCCAGGATCGTGCCGAGGATCATCGCGCCGGTGGCTCCCAGCGGGTGGCCCATGGCGATGGCGCCGCCATTGACGTTGGTCTTGGAGTGATCAACGCCGAGATCTTCCATGAAGCGCAGAACCACGGCGGCGAACGCCTCGTTCATCTCATAAAGATCGATGTCGGACGGGCTCATCCCGGCTTTCTTCAGCGCCTTGCGCGCTGACGGCGCCGGGCCGGTGAGCATGATGGTGGGTTCAGAGCCGATGGAAGCCATGGAGCGGATGCGCGCACGGGGCTTCAGGCCCAGCTTCTCGCCCATCTCCTTGGAGCCCACAAGGATGGCGGCCGCGCCGTCAACGATGCCGCTCGAGTTGCCGGCGTGGTGCACGAAGTTGATGCGCTCCACATCCGGATATTTCTGGATGGCGACCTTATCCAGGCCGATCATCGCGGAGAGCGCCTCGAAGGCCGGCTTGAGGCTGGCCAGCGACTGCATGTCGGTGCCCGGGCGCATGTACTCGTCGTGATCGAGCTGCATCAGGCCCAGCTGGTTTTTCACCGGCACGATGGACTTGTCGAAGCGGCGCTCTTTCCAAGCCTTCTCGGCGCGGTTCTGGGACTCCACGGCGTAGGCGTCCACATCGTCGCGGCTATAGCCGTATTTCGACGCGATGAGATCGGCCGAAACGCCCTGCGGCACGAAATAGTGGTCGAACGCCATTTCCGGGTCGACGACCATGGCGCCGCCGTCGGAGCCCATGGGCACGCGGCTCATGGCCTCCACGCCGCCGCCGATGGCCATGTCGGCCTCGCCGGACATGACCTTCGCGGCCGCCAGATTGGTGGCCTCAAGGCCGGAGGCGCAGAAGCGGTTCACCTGGAAACCGGAGACGGTCTCGTTATAGCCGGCGTTCAGCGCGGCGGCGCGGGCGATGTCGGCGCCCTGCTCGCCCACCGGCGAGACGCAGCCCAGGATGACATCGTCGATGAAGGACGTGTCCAGCCCGTTGCGATCGCGGATCGCTTCCAGCTGCTGGGTGGCCAGCTGCAGCGCGGTGATTTCGTGCAGCGTGCCGTTCTTCTTGCCCTTGCCGCGCGGGGTGCGCACGGAGTCATAGATGTAAGCTTCGGTCATGGGGTTTCCTCCCTTAGAGGGGTCAGGCTGTTAAAGCGTCCGCGCGATGAGGAGCTTCATGATTTCATTGGTTCCGCCGTAGATGCGCTGGACGCGGGCGTCACGGAACATGCGGGCGATCGGATACTCGTTCATGTAGCCGTAGCCGCCATGGAGCTGGACGCATTCGTCGATCAGCTCGCACTGGATGTCGGTGACCCAGTATTTCGCCATGGAGGCGGTGGCCGCATCCAGCTGACCCTTGATCAGAAGATCCGAGCAGTGCTGGCAGAACACCTCGGCGATGGTCGCCTTGGTCTTAAGCTCGGCCAGCTTGAACTGGGTGTTCTGGAATTCGATGATGGATTTTCCGAACGCCTTGCGCTCCTTGACGTAGGCGATGGTCTCGTGAAGCGCGCGCTTCATCATGCCGACGCCCTGAACCGCGATCTGCAGGCGTTCCTGGGGCAGCTGCTCCATGAGCTGAATGAAGCCCTGGCCTTCTTCCTGGCCCAGGCGCGCCTCGGCGGGCACCCACATGTCTTCAAAGAACAGCTCGGCGGTGTCCTGGGACTTCATGCCGACCTTGTCGAGATTGCGCCCGCGGCGGAAGCCTTCCACCTCGTCGGTCTCCACCAGGAACAGCGTCGTGCCCTTGGCGCCGGCCTTGGGGTCGGTCTTGGCGACCACCACGATGAAGTTGGCGGTGCCGCCATTGGTGATGAAGGTCTTCGAGCCGTTGATGCGGTAGCCGTTGCCGTCCTTGACCGCGGTGGTCTTCACGCCCTGCAGGTCGGAGCCGGCGCCGGGTTCGGACATGGCGATGGCGCCGACATATTCGCCGGACACCAGCTTGGGCAGGATTTTCTTCTTCTGCTCTTCCGAGCCGTAATGCCAGACATACGGGCCCACGATGGAGTTGTGCAGCGAGGCGCCCCAGCCTTCCACGCCGGCCTCGGTGGTGGCCATGTGGAACACGTAGTCATGGCGCCAGTCGCCGCCCGCGCCGCCGTATTCCTCGGGGCAGGCAGGGCACAGAAGGCCGGCTTCGCCCGCCTTGGTCCAGACATCGCGGTCGACAACGCCTTCCTTCTCCCAGCGTTCGGTGTGGGGCAGGCATTCCTTCTCCACGAAGCCGCGCACGGCGCCTTCGAAGATGTTGACGTCTTCCTGGTCCAGCCATTCAGGCCGCGGGACGTTGAGCACTTGAGCGGTCATCTGGGTCTCCTCCGGTATAGTCTTGCGAAAACCCCGCCCGCGCCGGGCGCGGACGGGGTTTCGATCAGTCTCAGAACGCGTCGGCGTCCAGCGCCATCATCGTGTCCGCGCCGCTTTCAACGCGGGCCAGATGGGCGTCGGCCAGCGGCAGCCAGCGCTCGACGAAGTATTTCGCGCAAACCTGCTTGGACGCGTAGATCGGATCAGAAGCGCCTTCCTTGATCTTCGCATTCGCCGTCTTGGCCATCTTCGCCCACATGTAGGCCATGCAGGTCAGGCCGAAGAGGTGCATGTAGTCGGTCGAGGCCGCACCGGCGTTGTCGAAGTTCTCAAGGCCCTTCTCAACCAGCCAGTTGGTGGCTTTTTGAAGCTTGGCCTTCACGCTCTTCAAGCCCTCGATGGAGGCCTTTAGATCAGCGTCGCCTTCGTTCTCGGCGATGAACTCGTCCAGCTCGCCGAAGAAGGTGTTGATCGGACGCATGCCGGCCATGGCCAGCTTGCGGCCCACCAGGTCCAGCGCCTGAATGCCGTTCGTGCCTTCATAGATCAGCGTGATGCGCGCATCGCGCAGGGTCTGTTCGATGCCCCACTCGGCAGTGAAGCCCGAGCCGCCATGGACCTGCAGGCCCTCGGACACGCAGTCATAGCCCTTGTCTGTGAGATAGCCTTTGATCACCGGGGTGAGCAGCGCCATGTAGTCGCCGGACTTTTCGCGCGTGGCGTCGTCCTCGGACTTGTGCTCCAGATCGCCGTGAAGCGCGGTCCACAGCGCCAGCGCGCGTGCCCCCTCCACGAAGACTTTCTGGTTCATCAGCATGCGGCGCACATCGGGGTGCACGATGATCGGATCGGCCTGGTCTTCGGGGTATTTCGGTCCGGTCAGGGAGCGGCCCTGGATGCGATCCTTGGCGAAGGCCAGCGAGTACTGGTAAGCGATTTCGGCCAGGCCGAGGCCCTGCAGGCCGACCCCCAGGCGCGCCTCGTTCATCATGATGAACATGGTGCGCAGACCCTTGTTCTCATCGCCCACAAGCCAGCCCTTGGCGCCGTCATAGTTCATCACGCAGGTGGCGTTGCCGTGGATGCCCATCTTCTCTTCCAGGCCGCCGCAGACCAGATCGTTGCGCTCGCCCGGCTCGCCGTTTTCGTCCGGCAGGAATTTCGGCACCACGAAGAGCGAGATGCCCTTCACACCGGCCGGCGCGCCTTCGATGCGCGCGAGCACCAGGTGGATGATGTTGCCGGACATGTCGTGCTCGCCCGCCGAGATCCAGATCTTCTGGCCGGTGACGGCGTAGGAGCCGTCGCCATTGGGGACCGCCTTGGTGCGCAGCATGCCCAGATCGGTGCCGCAATGGGGCTCGGTCAGGTTCATGGTGCCCGACCACTCGCCCGAGATCATCTTGGGCAGATACATCTCTTTCTGCGCGTCGGAACCGCCGATATGGATCGCGTGCGCGGCGCCGCCGGTCAGGCCCGGATACATGCCGAACGCCATGTTGGAGCTGGTGACCATTTCGTTGAACGCCAGGTTCAGATAGGCCGGCAGACCCTGTCCGCCGTACTTGGTGTCGCCCGACAGCGCGGTCCAGCCGCCTTCGGTCATCTGTTTGTAGGCGTTCTTGAAGCCAGCCGGGGTCGTGACCTCGCCGTCCTTCAGCGAGCAGCCTTCACGGTCGCCGGCCTTGTTGAGCGGGTAGAGCACGTTCTCGCAGAACTTGCCCCCCTCCTCGAGGACGGCGCTTACGATGTCGGACGTCGCGTCGGCGAAGCCGGGCACGTTGTTGTACTGCTGGACGTTCAGAACGTCATTCAGGACGAAAAGCTGGTCTTTGACCGGGGCGGTATAGGAGGGCATGGATCAAACTCCGTGGAGGGTCCGGGATCAGGAAAGAAGCAAACCGTGCAAAACGGTCTGCGTCGAGGAAAACAGGCGGGGGTTCGCGAAAGCGTCACGCATTATTCGCTCGCCCCTTCAGTCCAGTCATTGAGGCGCGCCGCCGCAAGCGCTTCGAAGGCGCGGGCGCGGCGCTTGATGTCTTCGGGCGGATCACGGTCAGCGATGCGTTCTTCAAGCCAGGAGCACCCCGCTTTGAGCTCGGCGAGCGCGTGCTCGATGTCAGCGCGCTGGCGCTCCAGCGTCGCGATGCGGTCGTTAAACCGGTTGAGCGTGGATTCCATATGCATGCGCGAGCCCTCATCGAGGCGCTCAAGCTCCTGCATCTCCTTGATTTCTTCGAGCGTAAAGCCGACCCGGCGGCCGCGCAGGATCAGGTCCAGGCGGGCGGCGTCTGCGGCGCTGTAGATGCGGGTGGCGCCGCGCCGTTTCGGATTCAGCAGGCCTTTTTGCTCATAAAAGCGCAGGGTTCGCGCGGTTACGTCGAACCGGTCCGCGAGTTCGCGGATCGTGTGCTCCGCAGGCGCCAGCTTGGTGATGTTCGTCATGGACGCGAAACTAGCGAAGTTGACGTTCACGTCAACGTCAATTTTGGACGCGGGCGACGGCGCTCTCTCAGACCCGCTAAAAGGAGCGCCGGCAGATCAGCCTAGAACGCGGCCCGGATCGCCATGCGAACATTGCGGCCGGGCAGCGGGATCTGGTCTTTCAGGAAGCTGGAATGCACCCGCGCCTCCTCGTCGGTGATGTTGCGCACGCCGAGGATCAGCGACACGTCGCGCGCGTCGAACGGTGTCACCACCAGATCGGCGTTGACGAGGGCGTAGCCCCGCGTCGACGTTTCGAAATCGGCGGTGTCGTCCTGCTCGGCCACAAGCCGGGTTTCGGCGCGCGCGGACCAGATCCCGCGCTCGGCCACAAGAGCGAGATTGGCTGAGAGCGGCGGGATGCGCGGCAGGTTTCCAGCGGCGTCGGTTTCGGCGCGCACATAATCAAGCCCGGCTTCGGCGATGAGCTGGAAGCCGGCGATCTCGGCGATTTCGGACTCGCCATAAAGCTCGAAGCCGTAAAGCCTTGCGTCTTCCTGGCGGTATTCGAACACGTCAAACCCGTCCTCTTCGGCGCCGCTGGGGAAGAGGCCGATAAAGCCGTCATAATCGGCGTAGAACACGTCCAGCTCCGCAAAGAGACGGTCGATCTCATAGCGGGCCCGACCCTCCACGGACCAGGCGGTCTCCTTTTCCAGGTTGAGATTACCCACCTCAAAGCTCTGCGTGGCGGCGTGGGGGCCGAAGGCGAAGACCTCCACATCGCTGGGCGCGCGCTCGGTGCGCGACAGGCTGGCGGCCAGGAACCAGGGTTCCGCCGGGCGCGCAAACAGCGAGCCGGAGGCCGACACAGTGTCAAAGCGCCGCTCGGCGCGCAGGCCGTTGAGTTTGCGGGTCTCCAGGCGCGCGCCAGCTTCAAAGCCCCAGGACTCATAATCCCAGCGCTCGGTGGCGAAGGCGCCCCAGTCCTGGGTCGTCACGGGCTCGATATAAGCTTCATCGCCGCTGGCCTCAAAATCGCGGGCGAAGGCATTGACCCCCCAGGCGCCCTGGCGGGCGCCGCCATGGTCGTGGGCCAGTTCCACACGGCCCTCGACGCCCTCCACATCGAACAGCGTGCCGATTTCATCGCCTTCCAGCTCGACGTGGCCGTAGTCGGAATGGGCAAAGGCGAAGCGGATACGATTGAGAAAGCCTTCTCGCTCGATTTCGCCGCGCAGATCGATGCGGGTCTGCTCCATGACCAGTACCGGAACGCCCTCGTCTTCATGGGCGTGGTCATCATGGTCGTCGTCGTGCACGGCTCCATTATCGTCATCATGATCGTGCCCATGATCCTCCTCCTCGCCATGGGCGTGGGAATGACCAGGCAGGCCATATTGGGCGTCGACATCCTTCACCGACAGGCCGACATAGCCCCAGTCCTGAACCAGTGAGGCGCCGGCCGAGGCGCTCTCGAAGGTGAAGAAGCCGCCCTCCACCGAGCCGAAGGCCGGCTCCTCGTCCTCGTGCTCGTCGTCTTCGCCATGGTGCTCGGCGCGCTCGGCTTCAGATTCGGCGAATCCGGGGATCTCGAACCCGCCGGCCTCGCGGCGCACATAATCACCCTGCAGGACAATGGGCCCGACACCGCCGGTCACACGGCCTGCGGCCTGCGAGCCGTCATCGACGCTGGTCGCGCCCAGATACACAAAACCATCGACCGCGCCGTCCACCGGAGCGGTGGGAACCCTGCCGTCCAGGATATTGACCACGCCGCCCACGGCGCCGCCGCCAAACGCGATCGCGGCCGGGCCGCGCAGCACTTCGATCGCTTGCGCGCCCAGCACCTCAGACGACACCGCATGGTCCGGGCTCGAGGCCGAGGCGTCCAGCCCGCCGAGGCCGTTGATCAGCACGCGCACGCGCTCCGCGCCGAGGCCGCGCACGATGGGGCGGCCCGAAGCGGGCCCGAAATAGGTGGTGGTGACCCCCGGCGTGCGCTCCAGCGTATCGGCGAGATTGCCGTTGAGATCTCGCACCAGCTGGTCTTCGCCGATCACCGTGACTCCACTGGCGCTTGAGCGGTTATCCACCCGGATCGGGCTGGAGGTGACGGTGATGACGTCGGGATGGGCCTCGGCGAAGGCGGGTGCGGAGACCAGTGCGGCGAAGCTGGCGGCGCTCAACAGGCGCAGGCGGCGGGCGGAAGGCGAAACAGCGCGGCGGATCATGATGGCAGGCCCCGTTATGTTATAATATAGCGTCCTGAGTGTTACTCTATAACGTCGCCGTCGGAGCCGCGCAACCCGTTCCGCCTTGCGCCAGGCTCAGGCTGCACGCTGCAGGCGAGCCCATGGGGTCAGCTAAACACCGTGACGTTTCATCCGATCACGGTTAACTAGGGACACTCACATTGTCTTCAGGGTCAGACCTTATGGACCGCATCGACGCGTTTCGCCTCTTCACGGCCGTCGCCGAGCTGGAAAGCTTCACGCGCGCCGCCGACCGGCTGGGCCTCACCCCCGGCGCGGCGTCCAAGCAGATCGCCGCCCTTGAGGACCGCGTGCAGGCGCGGCTGCTGGAGCGCACCACCCGCTCTGTCCGACTGACCGACGCCGGCCGCGCTTTGCTGGACCGGGTGCGTCCCTGGATCGCTGAATATGAAGCAATCGAAAACGGGCTGGTGGCCGATCAGGCGGCCGCGGCGGGGGTCTTGCGCATCTCCGCGCCGGTGGATTTCGGGGCCAATCGCCTTGTGGAGCCAGTCACCGCCTTCCTCGAGCGCTGGCCCCATGTGGAGGTGCGCCTGGAGCTCGCGGACCGCATGGTGGATCTGGTGGACGAGGGCTATGACCTGGCGGTGCGCCTGGGCCATCTCAATGATTCAAGCCTGATCGCGAAGCGCCTGGCGGACGCGCCCATGAGCGTTGTGGCCAGCCCGGCGTATCTGGAGCGCCACGGCGAGCCGCAGCATCCCGGCGAGCTGGCCCGGCACGCCTGCATCATCGACCGTAACAAGCCGGCGCCCAATCTGTGGAAATTCACCCACGGAGCGGATAGCGTCGAGGCCAAGGTCGCCGGACGGCTCAGCCTGAACGGGGCGCGCGCCTCTGTCGCGGCGGCCTGCGCGGGCGCCGGGATCGCCTGCTCGCCGGCCTGGGCGGCCAAGGATATGCTGGCGGACGGGCGATGCCGCGAAATCCTGACCGACTGGGCGCCGGATCACCGCGATCTGTGGGCGGTTTTTCCGTCCAATCGCTATCTCGCCCACCGGGTGCGCCTGTTCGTCGACCATCTCGCCGACTGGTTCAAGGACGGCCTCTAGCGCCCGGCCCCGAAGAGACCGGGCCGCAAGCCCCACCTCCTAAAGGCCCTGCTCCTCCTCCGGCGGGGCGCCGGTATGCTGGGCCTTAAGCCCGACAACCCCCACCGCAAGAGCGACCTGGGCGCCGTAATAGGTGATCCACACTAGCGCGCCGTCGATATCCACCATCCAGCTTACATCCAGCCCGCGAAACCAGCCCGCGGCCAGGATGGAATCCGACACCACGAATAAAAGCGCGCCCAGCGTGATCAGGCGCGGCCCATTCACCAGAGCGGCCAGCGCGGCCATGACCAGGATCACCCCCAGGTATCCGCTCGCCATGAGGGTCAGATCGCCCATGCCGGGGCTCAGCCACAGCCACATGGCGACGCCGTAGGCCGCCAGCGCCAGGGTCAGGATCAGCCCGTCCTTGCGCACCCCGTGACGGGCCAGCGCCATAGCGAAGATGGCGATATAGACAAGGTGGGCGCCCGCAAAGAAGCCCATCCCGGCCTGGGTGCGCTGAGGCTCCATGGCCAGAGCATAATCCCCGCAGGTGGACAGGATCAGCGCCAGCGCCAACGCCGGCGCGCGCGAAAACGCGGCGTAGGCGGCCAGAAGCCCCACGCCCAGCGCCTTGGTGAGCGCAAGACCGGGCAAGGTGGCGAACACCAGATCGAGCCCCAGATAGATCACGGCCGCAATGGCGGACACGGCCAGGTAGACCGGCGCAGCCCATTCGGGGATCAGCGGATCAGTTTCGGCGTAGCGGTCATAGGCGGGTTCGCTCATCGTCTACTCCGGGTTATATGCCCTCGGCGCGGAGCGGTCTGCCCCGCTTTCGGCCCTTGCATGCGACGCGACGCGGGAAAAATCAAATGCGCCTGATCTACATCGTCATCACCCTAACGCTCCTCAGCCCGGTTGCGTTCGCCCAGGAGGCGCTTCCCGAGCCGCTGTCCGCACTTCTGGCGGCGGCCCATGACAGCCAGAGCGAGGACGATTTTTCCGATGCGGTGCGGGTGATCGCGCTGGCCCGCGATCCCGCGGATGTGGCTGCGGCCGCGGCCGCGATCAGCGGCGAGCGCGGCGCCCAGGCGCGCGCGGTTCTCGGCATGCCCGCCGGTGACGCCATGACCGGTCCCGTGACTGGCCCAGTGACGGGTCCTGTCGCCGACGCCGGCGCCGGCGCCGCCGAGGCCGAAGCGGCGGGCCTGGCCGAGCGTGTGGCAGCCGCGCCGCTGGCTGCGGCGCGCAATGTCGCATCGGGAGAGAGCGAGCTGTGGGAGGGCCGCGCCGAGCTGGGCGTTCGCTTCGACAGCGGCAATTCGGATCGCCAGGACTACACGGTGGGGCTCTCGGTGGAGCGCGCGCTGGCCCGCTGGGGCTTTGAGGGCGCGGTGTCCTACGCCTATTCCGAAGTCGACGGGGCGGTGGGCCGCGACGAGCTTGATCTTGAAGCGCGCGGCGAACGCGAGGCGGGCGAGCGCTGGACCTTCTACGTCAACGGCGATTACACCAAGGACGCCCTGTCCGGCTATGACTTTACGGCCTTTCTGGGCGCCGGTACGGGCTATCGCATCCTGGACCGGCCAGAGCGCGCCTGGGTCCTGCGCGCCGGCCCCGGCGCGCGCATCGTGCAAGACGCGACCGGCCAGACGATGACCGATCCGGCCCTTGAGCTGTCCTCCGATTTCGAGTGGCAGCTGTCGGAACCGATCCGCTTCACCTCGGACACCAGCGCGCTGGTCTCGGAAAACTCCCGCGCCGAACAGCTTTTCAAGCTGGACACCGCGCTTGGCGAGCTGTGGTCGCTGGCGCTGAGCTATCGCTATAGCTACGAGTTCGAGCCCGAGCCCGGCTTTGAGAACGAGGACAGTCGCACCGACATCTCCATCGTCCGGCTGTTCTAGGCCGCGCGTCGAAAGCGGGACACAGGGTTAGGGGCAAATCGCGCTCCAGACCACATGGCCGGAGCGCGAGCCTCGCCAGCGCGATTCCCTCTAGTTTTCGAGCTTGATCGGAGTCAGCGGGCCGGGCTTGCCCGGTCCGCGCGGGCGCACGCCGCCGGCTCCGAGATCTCCGCGCGCGAACGCGGGCAGATCGCCGATCCAGCGATCGGAGCGCGCCGCGATATAGATGAACGGCCCGTCCGGGTTGGAGCGGAAATTGGAATCGGTGGCCACCACCGCGTATCCGCTTTCGGTCTCCACCATGAAGGGCGAACCGGAATCCCCGCGCGTGGTGTCGCAGTCATGGGAAAGCGTGTTGTCGCGCCCCAACTCCACCACGCCGCAGTCCATATTGCCGGAAAGATTATCCCCGGTGTCCCAGGAGTAACCCGCCTGAAGCAGGCGCGCCCGGCTCGCCGCGCGCCGGTCGGCGCCCAGCGCGAACACGCCCAGATGACCCAGCTCATCGCCCAGCGGCTGGTCGATGCGCAGGAGCGCCCAGTCGGTCCCGTCCAGATCATCGCCGTCGCTGAACCGGGCCTCGTCCCAGTCGCGGTCCATGTAGAAATCAATCACCCGGGCGCGGCGCGTCCCGCCGGACAGGGCGTCCCCGGTGAGAAACTCGCCGGCGGCGTTGATGACCCCCTCTTCGGAAATGCAGTGGGCCGCCGTGATCAGCACGTCGCGCGCCACGAGGCTGGCGGTACAGCTGCCGCCGGACTCAAAATTCACCCGCCCGATCACGCGCCAGGGAAAGGCCGCGGTGTCCATGAGCACCCGGTCGTCGCGGCCGAAGAAATGGTCGTTGATGGTCAGCGGGCGATCGCGCCCGCCGCAATCTGAGCGGTCTGTGCGCGCCTCGCAGCGGCCAGTGCCCTCGCCAGGCTGGTCGCACACACCGTTGAACGCCAGCGTGCAGCTGTCGTTCTGAAAGCGCATATGGCTGACATCGCCGCAATCGGTGAGGTCGGTTCCCTGGGTGCACGCACCGGTGCCGAAGCCCGGCTCGTCGCACTCATTGTCGCGCGCCCACTCGCAGCTATCGTCTTCCTGGCCGGACAGAATGCGCCAGCAATCGGAATAATCGGTGCCGGCGCGGCAAGCGCCGGTGCCCGAGCCCGGCTCGTCGCATTCGCCGTCATTGGCGAATTGGCAGCTATCGTCGCCGCCAACGCCAGCGGGACCGCCGGGCTTCTTGATCGCCTGAAGAAGGCGGGCGTAATCGCGCGCGCCGGGCCCGGCGTCAAAACCGGGCGGCAGAGCCAGCCGAGTCTCTTGTGCATGTGCGGCGCCGGCAGCGCCAGCGAGCAGCAGCACGGCGAAAATCGAAATCAAGAAACGGTGCATCATGGTCCTCCCCCGGTCGTGAAACGCTAGCGCGGTGCGTGCGGTCGCGCCAGAGCGACGCACCTTCGCCACGGACAGCGAACCGGTGCTTGTGAAGCGGCGCGACTCGGCGCATATTAATATTCTGCAATCGGAGTTTCCCCTCATTCGACGATTGCGGGTTGCGCCTCGCCGGATACGGCACGCATCCTCAACTCAAGAGGCGCATGCGAACGCCGCCGGCCCCCTCGCCGGCGGCGTTTCCTTTTGTGCATTCATCAAGCTGAACCCCAGATGAAGCCGGCGCCCAGCACGCGTTCAGGCGCGGTCCTGCAAGGTGTCCGGCATAAGGCGCAGATCGTCTGCGCCGCCATTTGGAGGACGCCATGTCCCTGCTTGCAAAACTGGCGGCGGCCGCCGGCCTCGCCGCCCTCACGCTCACCGCCCTGCCCACCAGCGCCGAAGCCCAGCACCGCGGCCAGCATCGTGCCCAGTCCCATGACTGGTATGATTACGGACGCGGGGGCCGCTGGAACGGGCCGGAAGGCTATTTCGTGGTCAACGCCGCCGCCTGCCCGGATCTTCGCGAAGACCGCCGTGACGCGCGCCGCACCCAGGGCCGCCGCGACCGGATCGAGGATCGCCGCGACCGCCGGGTGCTCGACTGCCCGCCGCGCGCCTGGGACTATGTACCCAGCCGCCGCGAGGCGGTCGCGGGCCGCACCGGCGACCGGCTGCGCCCTGACGTCGCGTACTGGGACCACCGCTCGAACCGCTATTACGCCCAGACCCGCTGGGGCGCGATTCCCGTCCATGTCCAGTATGGCGGCCGCGGATACGGCCATGACCGCCGCGGCTATCAGGGCCGATCCGGCGTCCGCTTCGAGTTCCGGTTCTAGGGCCCTAATCGGCCCCAACTCCGGCCCCGGCGCCGGCTCCAGCTCCGGGTGCGTCCGCGCCAAGGGCGCGGGCGGGCTCGGGAACCGCGCTGGCCGCCGTGGCGAAGGCGCGCGGGGCGCCGCCGGGGCGGTATGAGGTGTAGGACACCACCGCGATGACCGCCCAGTCCGGCCCGCGCCGCACCAGAAGCGGCGAGCCTGAATCGCCGTTGGCGATGTCGCAATCGTGCTCGATCAGCCCCGACGGCCGGAACCGCAGAATATTACAGAACTCCACCCCGGTCAGAGCAGACCCGGTGTCCACCGAATAGCCGGCCTGCGTCACCGGAACGGCCCGCCAGTCGGTGGCGATCGCCATGCGCACGCCGAAGGCGACGAGGATCACCACGCCCAACCCGGAGAGCGCGGCCAGCACAAGGCGCGAGCGTCCGCTGCTGGCCGCCGCGGCGATGGCCGCCACCAGCACCATGGCCAGCGCGCCGATGAAATCGGGCCGGCGCGGGCGATTGTCCACCGCCGCCTCCACCGGCAGATATCCCAGCTCCGCGCCCAGCGGCCGGTCCAGGCGCACCAGCGCCCAGTCGCCGTTTCTTATCAGCGTCGCGCCCACATCGCCGCCGCGCTCCACCCCGTCGAGGACATGGGCCTCCACCAGCCGCGCCTCCAGCGGGCCGCCCGGTAGATCGCGCGCCGTGAGGAAGCGGCCGGAAACGCCTGAATCGCCGTCGGCGATGACGCAATGGGCGGCGGTGAGCACCACGTCCTCGGCGATCAGCGCGCCCGAACACCCCGCCCCGTCCTCAAAGCGCAGCTCACCGATGACGCTCCAGGGAAAAACGCTGGTGTCTCTGGGCTGGCGGTCGTCGACGCCGAAGATCGCCGGCGTCCAGCCCGGACCGATGGGCTGCGCCGCAGACGCTGCGCCGCTCAGGCCCGCCAGCGCCGTGACCACAAGACCGATCAGCCGGATGATCGAGGTCAGGACGGCCAGGGCGCACGCGCTCCGCGTCGATGGCCTGCACGGGCCGGTACGGCGCGCCGCTCCCCTCACGGCTATAGCCGGATCACGCCGTCGAGATAGCGCTTCGCCGCGCCCAGAAGCGTGACGCGGTTCTCCGCCTCGGCGCGCATGACCAGAGCGCCGGGGCGCGGGCCGATCTGGCGGGCGGACAGCTCGGCGCGGCCCAGGCGCCCGGCCCAGAACGGCGCAAGCGTGCAATGGGCCGAGCCGGTGACCGGGTCTTCATCGATGCCGGCGTCCGGACAGAAGAAGCGCGAGACCACGTCCGCGCTCTCGCCTCTGGCGGTGGCGAGTACGTTCACGCCGGTGCGTTTCAACGCCGAGAAATCCGGCGTCAGCCCGGCGATCTCAGCCTCGTCGCCATAGACGAACATCTGATAGCGCGCGCCATGGATGGGATCGATTTCGAAGACTTCGGCGGGCGCGACGCCGATCGCCTCCGCAACGCCCGGCGCTGCATCGCCGGGGCGGGCGGGCACGGCGGGAAAGTTCACGGCATAGCGCCCAGCCTCCTCGCGGCGCACCTCAAGGCGGCCCGAGCGCGTGTCGAAGCGCGCCACATCGCCGGCGACCCGGGCGTCCTCGAACAGATAGGCGCCGGCGGCCAGCGTCGCGTGGCCGCACAGATCCACCTCGCAGCCCGGCGTGAACCAGCGCAGGGTCCAGACGTCTTTCTCCGCCCCCGCCGTCAGGTAGGCGGTCTCCGAGAGATTATTGGACTGGGCGATCCCCAGAAGATCGGCGTCGTCCAGAAACGCGTCCATGGGGCACACGCCCGCCGGATTGCCGCTATGGGGGCGATCCCCGTCGGGAAAGGCGTGCAGTTCGCTATAGGCGAGCGTCGTCATTGCGGGGCTCCCCGAGTGGAAACAGTGGTCGACACAGTGTCGGCGGGATCGGGCGCGGCGCGAGACAGCGCGTCCAGGGCGATCGCCAGTTCGCTCGGCCGGCGAGTGCGCGCGGTGCGCCAGGCATACATGTCGGCGCGGCCCACGGCCTCGCCCGCAGAGGTAAACACCAGCACCGCCGGCGCGCCGGTGAGCGGCATGGCGCCCAGACGCTCCACGCTGTCCAGATTCCTGTCATAACGGCCGACGGAGAACTTCACCGTCTCGAAGCGCTCGGCGAGGACCCGCGCCACGGCGTCCGCACCCATCATGGCGTCAAGCACGCGGCAATCAGGGCACCAGGCGCCGCCCATCACCACAAGGACGCGTGTGTCCTGGCGGGCGGCGCGGGCGAACGCCGCGTCCAGCGCGGAGGCGACGTCGAGATCTTCGTCATAGGGCGAGGCGTCGGTCATGGCGGGCTCCCGGGCGGATTGAGCGCCGGGCTAGCGCGGCGGGCGGCGCGCGTCCAGCACGTCCAGTGCGATATCCATGAGCGCAGCCTCCCAATGGGTCAGCCCGCTTCGCGGATCGCGCGTGGCGTCGCCGGCCGGATCCACGCCGGTGACGAAGAAGGCGATGGCCGCACCGCGTTCAGGATCGGCCCAGGCGCCGCCGTAAAGCCCGTAAGCTTCGCCGGAATGGCCCACAAGCATCAGGCCGGGGCGGCCCTCGATCTGTCCCGGAGTGAGGAGTTGGGGGCCGCCGCCCCAGGCGAGCACGCCGGTCTCCGGCTCTCCGCCGGCGATGTCCAGCGGCCGGGCGAGATCGGCGCCTTGACCGCCCGGCAGGAAGAGCGCCGCCAGACGCGCCAGGTCCGGCGCGGTGATCCGCAAGCCGCCCTGGGGCGAAAACAGCGTGCCGTTGGTTCCAGGCTCATAGGCGGACAGGTCCGCGCCGGGCGCTGTCAGGATCGCCGGTTCCGGCGAGGCCAGCGTCTCCGGCCCGTCGATCTGCACGACCCAACGCCCGCCTTCAAACCGGTGCAGCGCCGCGCCCGCGGCGCGCCGTTGCGCCGAAACGCCCGACCAGTTGAACCCGGCCTTGATCCCCGCAGGCGCCAGCACGCGCGTTGCGGCGATCTGATCAAATCGCTCGCCGGCGGCGTGCTCCATGACTTCGGCGGCCAGGGCGTAGTTTATATTGGCGTAGGCCCAGCCCTCGCCCGCAGCGTGCGCGCAGGCCGCGCCGCCGCTCACCAGGCTTTCCAGCGTCTCGCCCAGCGGCGCCCAGTACACAGCCGGATCACAAATCCCCGAGGTGTGGGAGAGCAGGGCGCGCAGGCTCACCGGCGCGCCGACGCTCTCGTCATAGGCTGCGCCGGTGCGCGGATCATACCCGAGGCGTGGACGGATATCGGCGTCCAGGTCGAGGCGGCCTTCAGCCTCCAGCACCCCGGCGGCGAGCGCAGTGGCGAGCTTGGACATGGAGGCGGCGCGCACGCCAGCGTCCGGCGTCAGGGTGCGCGCCGGCGTCAGCCCGTCAGCGTCGAAAATCGCCGCGCCGGCGGCGCCGGCATAGACGATCTCGCCATCGATGAGCACGGCGATCACCGCGCCCGGTACGGCCAGGCTGGGCGTTTCGGGCTCGGCGACAAGCTGCGCCAGGCGGGCGTCGGCCTGAGCGATGACCGATTCGTTCAGCGGCGCGCCCATGTCGGCCTTCCCCGGCGTTGCGCAGGCGGCGGCCAGTAGCGCGAACAACGCAGCGGCTGCGCGGGGCCGCACCACGCTCATGGCGCGGCCTCCCAGTGGGACTTCAAGAGGTCTGCGGTGAGCTGGGCGCGTTCATAGGGCCACCAGTGGCCGGACCCGTCAAACCGGTGAAAGCGCGCGCCGGTGCGCGCCGCCAGGCGCTCGCCCACGGCCGGGTCCGCATAAGGATCATGCTCGCCCCACAAGACCAGGCCCGGCCCGGCCTGCTTCAGCCCCGCCAGCGAATCCGCCCAGTCCACCCCGATGGTCACGGCGGAGCGGTAAAGCTTCAGGATGCAGTCGCGCATAAGCGCATCGCCATGGCGGGCCATCTCTCTGGCATGGTCGGCGGGAACGCGCTCGGCGCTTAGCGCCTGCGCAAAGGCGGCCTCGTCCATGGCCTCCATAAGCGCCTCGCCCTCGCCCGGCGTCTGCCAGATTTGTGCGATGGCGTGCCAGACATACGCCTCGTCGATCGCCACGCCCCCGGCGCACCAGGATTTCACAAGGCCGGGATGGAGCCCGGCGACCCGCTGGACAAGCAGCCCGCCCCAGTCATGGCCCACCAGGTGGACCGGCCCGCCGGCGGCCTCGCACGCCGCCTCAAGCTCGCCGGCCAGCCAGAGGGCGTAGGCGCCCATTGAGGCGTCAAAGCGCTCTGGAATCTCCCGCCCGAAGCCCGGAATATCCGGACAGACGTAATCGCCCGCGGGCAGGGATTTAAGGACCGGCGCCCAGAGACGGTGCGTGTCGGGAACGCCGTGAATGAAGAGCACTGTCATGGCGGCAGAGTGGCGCGGCGCGCGGCGGAAGGGAAGACGTGCGGGCCCCTGCCGCGCCATAAAGACGAGGATGCGCTAGACCGCCTTGCCCAGCACCCAGTCGTGATAGGTCACGCCGCCCACGTCGAATGCGCGCTCGCCAACGCTCTCAAACCCCATGCGGCCGTAAAAGCCCAGCGCGCGATGGTTCTGCTTGTAGACGCCCAGCAGCAGGGTTCGGGCCCCCACCGTCTTCGCATGATCCTCGGCCATGCCCAGCAAGGTTCGCCCGAGCCCGGTCCCGTGCAGGCGCGAGAGCACGTAGATGCGCTTGATCTCCAGATCGCCGTCTTGCGTCGGCACAGGCAGGTCCGGCGCGGTGAGATGGAGATAGCCCACCGGCGCGCCGTCAAGCCGGGCGAGCCAGAGACGCTGGGCGGGATCGACGATGGCCGCGGCGTACACCGCCTCGGTCTGCTTCTGCGCGCAATGGCGCACCAGGGCCGCGCCGTCGATCACCCCGGCATAGCTTTCCAGAAACGTCGCCGCACCCACCAGCGCCACGGCGGCGGCGTCTTCGGGGCTGGCGGGCTGGACGTGGATGTTTGTCATGGCGGGCCCTTACCCCTCCCGCGTGCGCCGGGCAAGTCCGGCCATCCCAGTCTAGGCCCGGAGTGAGCTTGCAGAAATTTCTCTTTTTATTGATTTCCCGGCAGGTCCAGCGCAGTTTGAGCGGACGAGCCTGCGCCGAGGAGTTTTCACTCTCTTTGTGAGGCTCGATTGCGATGCCAGGCGTGCGAAACCGGAATAGGTGGCCCTGCGGCGAATGAGGCGACGCGGCGCGAGACTCTGGAGAGGACACCATGATCAAAGTCGTCGTCAACGCTGACACCAGAGTCGGCAAAGCCGTATTGCTCAGATCGGCCTTTATCGGTGCGGTCGTGGGCATTGTCGCCGCGACCGCCTGGCTGGCGCTCACCTGACCGGCGGCCCGCGAGCTTCGGCTGCGCAGGCCCCAAGGATACATCCCCGGCCCGTTTGAGTTTCCTAATGAGCCGCACTTATCGACCTGCGCGAAAGCCTCTCACATCGCTTCACCGCCGGTTCACTGCGATGTGAGAGGCTTTAACAGCCGCAATAGAGTACCTACATGGAACTGCCGCATCGCTATGTTTGGCTATGCGGCGGCGCCAAACAGGGGAGATGGACGCCATGGCCAACGCACCGATGCCAGCAATCACGCCGGAAGGCGGTCTGTCGCGCTATCTTGCGGAGATCCGCAAGTTTCCCATGCTGGAAAAGGACGAGGAGTTCATGCTCGCCAAGAGCTGGCAGGAGCATGAAGACACCGCGGCCGCCCACAAGATGGTCACCTCCCATTTGCGCCTGGTGGCCAAGATCGCCATGGGCTATCGCGGCTACGGCCTGCCGGTCGCCGAGGTCATCAGCGAAGGCAATGTGGGCCTGATGCAGGCGGTGAAGAAATTCGATCCCGACAAGGGCTTTCGTCTGGCGACCTACGCCATGTGGTGGATCCGCGCCTCGATCCAAGAATACATCCTGCGCTCCTGGTCGCTGGTGAAGATGGGCACGACCGCCGCCCAGAAGAAGCTGTTCTTCAATCTGCGCCGCATGAAGAGCCAGATGCGGGCCCTCGAGGAAGGCGATCTGCGCCCCGAACAGGTGGAGCACATCGCCACCAAGCTCGGGGTCACCGATGCCGAGGTGATCTCCATGAACCGGCGCCTGTCAGGCCCGGACGCCTCGCTGAACGCGCCGCTGCGCAGCGAAAGCGAGAGCGAATGGCAGGACTGGCTCACCGATGACGGCGCCGAGAGCGCCGAAGACGAGCTGGTCACGTCCGACGAGTTCGACATCCGCATGTCCCTGCTGCAGCAGGCCATGGGCGACCTCAACGAGCGCGAGAAGCACATCATCCAGGAGCGCCGCCTCACCGAGGAGCCCAAGACCCTGGAAGATCTCGCGCAGGTCTATGGCGTCAGCCGCGAACGCATTCGCCAGATCGAGGTGCGCGCGTTCGACAAGCTGCAAAAGGCGATGAAGAATCTCGCCGGCGAACGCGGGATGACCCCGGCGGACGAAGAAGAAGAGACCGCCTAGTCTTTTATCGCCAGGGGATGGGCGTCATTCACCAGGGCGGTGAGGCGCTCCTCCAGCACATGGGTGTAGATCTGGGTCGTCGACACGTCGGCATGGCCCAGAAGCATCTGCACGCTGCGCAAATCCGCGCCATTGGCCAGAAGATGCGTCGCGAATGCATGGCGCACCACGTGCGGGCTGACCCGGTCGGGATCGAGCCCGGCTGCCATGGCGAGATCCTTTAAAACCTGGGCAAACCGTTCACGGGTGAGATGGCCCGCCTTGGCCGTGCGCGAAGGAAACAGCGCGCGCTCGGCGGCCTTGCGGGAGGCGGCGGTTTTGGCCGGCAGATGCGCGTCGCGCACCGCCTTGTACTGCGCCACCGCGTCCATGGCCGCATCGGTGAGCGGGACCAGGCGTTCCTTGCCGCCCTTGCCCTTCACGATGAGGCAGCGCTCGGCCCGCGCAAATGCGGCGACCGGCAAGGTAACGAGCTCGCTCACCCGCAGGCCCCCAGCGTAGAGCACCTCCAGAAGCGCACGAGCACGCAGTCCAGCCTCCGCCTCGATCAAATCCGCTGCATTGAACAGCGCGTCCACATCGGCTTCGCTGAGGACTTTGGGCAGGGGGCGGTTCTTGGTGGGACCCGATAACGGTGCCGCAGGATCATCGGCGCGCAGGCCCTCTTTCAGAAGAAACCGGTAGAAGCGCTTCAGCGCCGAAAGCCGGCGCGCCGAGGTGGCCGCCGACAGTCCGTCGCGGGCGATCCCTGCCATCATCGCTTCAAGATCGCGCGTCTCCGCAGCGTCCAGGTCGGCGCCCAGCGAGGCCAGGCGCTGCGACGCGTCCTCCAGGTCGCGGGCATAGGCGGCGAGCGTGTTCTGCGCAGCGCCGCGCTCGGCCGCCATCATGTCGAGAAACAGCGAAACGCTGCGTCCGCTCACGCCGCCTCCGCCAGAATCTGCTCCAGGATCAGCCTTAGCGCCTCGCCGCGCAGACCCGCCCGGTCCAGCGATAGCGCCGCGGCGGCGCACACTTCGGCGCTGTCGGGCGCCTGCTCAAGGGCGTTGGCGACCAGCAGCTGGGTCTCGCCGAGCGCCTGCGCAGAACCCGCCAGCAGCATCGGCCCGAGCACCGGCGCCGGCGCGCCGCTGTCGCGCGCAAGCCCGGTCATGGCGGCGCGGATCGCGCCGTCATCCTCGGCGCCCAACGCAGCCAGACCGGCCGCCTGACACAGGCGGGCGGGGGTGGCGCCTTCAATGCGCGCGCCCATCAGGGCCGCAAAGCCGTCGGTCTGGATCTGGCCCTCGGCGACGGCGCGCGCGAAATCGATCGCCACCATCTGGCGCGCCGCAGGCGGGGTCCAGTCCGGCTCGTCGATCATGGGGTCGGAATAGCCGGGCGGCTGGGTCATGTCGGAGGGGCCCCCCGTTACGGGCGCGGGGGGCTGCATCGCCATCTCGCGCGGCGGCCGCTGCGGTCCATCGATCAGCGCCTCACGCCAGGCGTCGGCGGCCACCACGTCGTCAGCGGCCAGCGCCGCGAAGGTGAAGATCACCCCGTGGGCCAGCGTGTCTGCGGTGATCGGCAGGCGCGCGACCTCGGACCCGTAGGCCGAAGCGACATCAAGAAACTCGCCCGCCTCACGGGCGTCGGCGAGGCGGATGGCCAGCGCCTCGGCGGCGATTTCGCGATCAAGATCCTGGCCGATCAGCGCGCCCAGCGCGGCGGCCCGGTCCGCGCCCTCCAGATTCACCGCCGCTTCCAGCGCTTCAGGCAGGGTGTCCGGCAGCGAGATTCGCGGACCGGTGCGAGACGCCGCACGCGCCAGCCAGGCCGGCGCAGCGGCGCCCGCCACGATGCGAGTCTCCGGCGCGATGCGCGCGGCGATCGCCAGCTGCAGGCCGGACACAGGGTTCTTGTTTGGAAGCGAGTCGCCGAAGACGAACGCCTCGAAGAGGGCGTCAAACTCCGGGTTCGGCGCCTGGGCGCGGGCGAGCTCGGCGGTGAGTTCGGCCGCCGGCAAATTGCCGTCAAACGCAAGACACGCCGCCCGCGCGCGCAGCCAGTAGGGCGTATCGCGGCCCTCAAGCAGGGCGTCGGCGGCGCGGCACGCCTCACTGATCTCGCCCAGCGCAAAGCTGGTCTCAACCAGAAGGCGCGATAAAGCCGGGCTTTCATTGATCGCAGGCGTACGCACCAGAAGCCGCTGCACCGGCTGGGCGCGCCCGGCAGACAGCGCGCGCCCGGCGCGCATGGCGGCCAGATCATAGGCGCCTTCCGCCCCCTCCGGCGGTTCGCCGGCGGACAGGAGCGCGCGTAGCGCCAGACGCGCGGCCGGGCCGTTGGACCAGCCGGCGCCATGACCGTCAGGAAGGCTGGTGAGCGCGGCGCGCAGGGCCGCAGCGTCGCCCGAAGACCAGACGGTCGACGGCAACGCGCCGCCGCCGTCCACCTCGAACGGATCCACTGCGCCGAGCTGGCGCACCTCGATGCCCTGCTGCGCGGTCGCCGATTGCGCGCCGAGCGCCAGACAGGCGCCCGCCGCGGCGGCCAGCGCGCTAAGTTTGCCCGCGAAGCTCATCGCCCACCTCGATCCGGATTTCCTGAGGGTCCGGCGCGCCGGAATCGGCCATTACCAGAAGAGCCGTGAACCCGCCGCCGACAATCAGCAACAGGACCACCAGCCCGATAAAAATTCCTCGCATAATGCGTCGCTCCCAAGCGCAGCCGGCCTATCACCTGACTTAAGCAGGTGAATGCGGCGTTTTCCAGACGTTGAAGCCGTTATAACGCGTTCGATTGCCCGTTTGAGCCATGATGCGTATAGCTTGGTCCAAGCCATGACCACGAACACCACCTTTCGCGCGCCCCAGCGCCCCATCGCCCTTGTCGGCTTGATGGGCGTGGGCAAGACCACGATCGGCCGGCGCATTGCAAGCCGGCTGAAGCGCCCCTTCGTGGACGCCGACGAGGCCGTGGCCGAAGCGGCCGGGCGGTCTGTGGCCGATATCTTCTCCGACTTCGGCGAGGCTGCGTTTCGCGACGGCGAACGCCGGGTGATCTCGCGCCTGGTCGAGGAGAAGCGCCCCATGGTGCTGGCGCTGGGCGGCGGCGCGTTCGTCGATCCCGAAACGCGTGCGCTTTTGAAAGAGAAGGCGGTCACCGTGTGGCTGCGGGCCGATCTGGACACGCTGATGGAGCGCGTCGGCAGGAAGCCCGGCCAGCGCCCGCTCCTGGACGATCCCGATCCGCGCGCCGTCATGGCCCGCCTGATGGCCAGCCGCGAGCCCGCCTACGCCGAGGCCGATATCGCCGTGGAAAGCGAGACTGGCAGCCATGACGCCACGGTGGAGAAAGTCCTTACAGCGCTGGCCGGTCTGGAGGCGGACGCACGATGATCACTGTTCCCGTCGACCTTGGTGCGCGCAGCTATAACGTGCTGATCGGCGCCGGCGCGCTGGAGGCGGGCGCGCAGCGCCTGCCCGCCCTGTGCCCGCGCGGACGCGCGCTCATCGCCGCCGACCGAACCGCTCTCGCTCACCATGGCGAGCGTCTGCGCTCCGCTTTGCGCCAGGCGAATCTGGAACCGGTCATCTTGGAGATCGACGGCGGCGAGGCGGCCAAGAGCTGGGCGGGGCTGGAAGCCCTGTGCGACCAGCTGCTGGACGCCAATATGGAACGCGGCGAGAGCCTGATCGCGTTCGGCGGCGGCACGGTCGGCGATCTGGCGGGCTTCGCCAGCGCGGTCACCAAGCGCGGTACGGGCTTTGTGCAGATCCCCACCACCCTTCTGGCCCAGGTCGACAGCTCGGTGGGCGGCAAGACCGGGATCAATACGCGGGGCGGCAAGAACCTCGCCGGCGCGTTCCATCAACCGGAGCTCGTCATCGCCGACACCGGTTTTCTGGCCACCCTGCCCGAGCGCGAGGTGCGCGCCGGCTACGCCGAGATTGTCAAAGCCGGCCTTATCGCCGACGCGGACCTGTTCGACCGGCTGGAAGCGCTGGGCGCGGGCGCGCTGAACGGCGAGGCGTTGGATCAGGCCATCGCGTCCGCCGTGGCGTTCAAGGCGCGCATCGTCGCCGAGGACGAACGCGAAGGCGGCGTGCGCGCGCTGTTGAATCTGGGCCATACCTTCGGGCACGCCTTTGAAGCCGAAGCGGAAAGAGGCGAGCTCGTGCACGGCGAAGCGGTGGCCGCGGGCCTTGCGCTGGCCTTTGCCTATTCTCAGCGCCTTGGCGTCTGCCCGCCCGGCACGGCGCAGCGCGTGCGCGATCATCTTCGCGCCGTGGGCCTGCCCGCCAGCGGGCGCGAGCTTGCCGGCGGACCTTATGACGCCTCTCGTCTTGTGGCGCGTATGGGATCGGACAAGAAGAACAGCGGCGGCGCGATCACCCTGATACTGGCGAAAGCGCTCGGCGACGCTTACATCGCTCGAGGCGCGGATGCGCGCGATCTTGAAGCCTTTCTGAGTGAGGACCTGACATCGAAATGACCCTTGAACCCTGGATGGGATGGGCCGCTCTGGCGATCCTGGGGCTTCTGGCCTTTTCCGGCTTTTTCTCCGGCTCGGAGACGGCGCTGACGGCGACGTCGAAGGCGCGCATGCTGTCTTTGGAGAAGGACAAGGATGCGCGCGCCAAGCGGGTCAATATCCTGATCGCCGATCGCGAAAGCCTGATCGGCGCGATCCTTCTGGGCAATAATCTGGTGAACATCCTGGCCTCCTCCATCGCCGCGGCGGTGTTCCTGGCCATGTTCGGCGAGGCCGGCGTGCCCATCGCCACCCTGGTGATGACGCTTCTGGTGCTGATCTTCGCCGAGGTGCTGCCCAAGACCTACGCCCTGTCCAATCCCGACCGGCTGGCGCTGGCGGTGTCGCTGCCGATCCGCTTTTTCGTGACGATCTTCGCGCCCGTCGTGGCTGCGGTGCAGGCGGTGGTTCGGCTGACCCTGCGCCTGCTGGGCGCCAATGTGGAAGGCCCGGTCCTGTCCGCCCACGAAGAGATTCGCGGTCAGATCGACCTGCACCACCAGGAAGGCGGCGTCGTCAAAAGCGACCGCGACATGCTGGGCGGCGTGCTTGATCTGCGCGAACTCACCGTCGACGACGTCATGGTTCACCGCAAGAATCTGGTGATGCTCGACATCGAACAGCCCGCCGGCAAGCTGGTGGAGACCGCGCTGACGAGCCCCCACACCCGCCTGCCGCTCTACAAGGACGAGCCGGAGAACATCGTCGGCGTCCTGCACGTGCGCGATCTTGCCCGCGCTCTGCATCAGGCCGGCGGCGATGCGGACAAGGTGGATATCGACGCGATCCGGCGCGAGCCCTGGTTCGTGCCCGAAACCACCCCGCTGCAGGAGCAGCTGACCAATTTCCGCGTCAAGCGCGAGCATTTCGCCTTGGTCGTGGACGAGTATGGCGGCCTCATGGGCGTCATCACGCTGGAAGATATTCTGGAAGAGATCGTTGGTGATATCGAGGACGAGCACGACGTGGCCGTGGCCGGCGTCGCGCCCCTGCCCGACGGCTTCGTCATGGTGGAAGGCGCCACGCCGATCCGCGACGTCAATCGCGCGTTGGACTGGGACCTGCCCGACGACGAGGCGGTGACCATCGCCGGGCTGGTGATCCACGAAGCCCAGACGATTCCCGAAGCCGGCCAGGTCTTTCGCTTCCACGGCGTCCAGTTCGAAATCCTCGACCGCAAGCGCAATCAGATCACCCAGATGCGCCTGAAAGCGGAACCCAAGCCGGAAGGGTGAGCGGGACCGTTGCGCAACGGCTACCGATGGTCAGCAGGATCGGGAGGCGACCAGCACGCGCAACCCTGCAAACCGCCTGTCACCCGAATGATCCAGGACACGAGCCTTCCATAGCTTATCTTTTATGGAGTATGCGCGCAGGCCCGCCTCAGGCGGTCAGCGCCGCGGTGCGCCTCAGCTCGCCGCGAGGGGCTGGCCGGGAACCGGGGCTCCGATCATGCGGGCGGCCTCTTCAAAGCAGCGGCCGCATTTGGGCTTCGCGCCGCACGCCTTGAACACGCTCGGCACGTCCACCGCGCCGTTCGCGGCGGCGGCTTTCACGTCGCGGCAGCGGATCACATTGCAGAGACAGACGATCATGGGCGGTTGGCCTTGAACTTGGATCGGTGTGGGTGCGGGCGCACCCGCAACTCATTCGCAACACCATATGGAAGAGAATGCGAATGATTGTCAACTGCGAAGCGTGCACCCAGTCCTGAGCCCGCTGCGACAGGTGCGCGCAGATCCGCCGCGAGCCGCCCTTTGCGCGCCCCCCATGCCGCAATGGCGTTCCGGGCTAAGGTCAGAGCCCGCCCCGGCCTTTGCGCCCCTCGCCGCAGCGCGCGTGTCTTGCGCGAGCGCCATGCTATATGGTGCAATGCAATAAAGTCCGGAAAAGAGATATGCCAGCCGACCGGGCCGGCGAGCCGACGGTGAGGAGACCGCCTGTGCTCAAGTTTATCAATGTCGACCAGCGCTATCCCGACAAACGGTCGCCGGAAGTGCGCAAGGCCGATTTCGACGAGATCTACGCGCCCTTCGACATGGCGCGCGGGGAAGAGCAGGCGGAGCGCTGCTCCCAGTGCGGCGTGCCGTTCTGCCAGTCCGGCTGCCCGCTTCACAACGACATCCCCGACTGGCTGATGCTGGCCGCCGAGGGCCGCATGGAGGAGGCCTATGAGCGCTCCAGCGCCACGTCGACCATGCCCGAAGTCTGCGGCCGCATCTGCCCGCAGGACCGGCTGTGCGAAGGCGCCTGCGTGATCGAGCAGTCGGGACACGGCGCGGTGACCATCGGCACGGTGGAGAGCTTCATCACTGAGACCGCGTGGAAGGAAGGCTGGGTCAAACCCGTCCGCACCAAGCCCGACACCGGGTTTTCGGTGGGGGTTATCGGCGCCGGGCCTGCGGGTCTCTCGGCGGCCGAGCGCTTGCGCGAGCGCGGTCACGCGGTGACGGTCTATGATCGCCACGATCGGGCCGGAGGCTTGCTCATCTACGGCATCCCGAACTTCAAGCTGGACAAGCACGTGGTCACCCGCCGCGTGGAGCGGCTGCAGGAGAGCGGCGTCGAGTTCAAACTGAATTTCGAGGTCGGCCGCGACGCCACGCTGGACGATCTGCGCACCAGACATGACGCGGTCTATATCGGCGCCGGCGCCTATGCGGCGCGCGCCCTGACCTGCCCAGGCGGCGGCGGACGCGGACTGGTGGCGGCGCTCGATTATCTCACCGCCTCCAACCGGCGCGGATTCGGCGAGACTATCGAGGACAACAACCGCCTGAACGCGGCCGGCAAGCGAGTCGTCGTGATCGGTGGCGGCGACACCGCCATGGACTGCGTGCGCACCGCGATCCGTCAGGGCGCAAAGGACGTTGCGTGCCTGTATCGCCGCGACCGCACCAACATGCCCGGCTCCGCGCGCGAAGTGGTCCATGCCGAAGAAGAAGGCGTGGTGTTCAACTGGCTCAGCGCCCCGGCGGCGATTCTCGGCGACGCGGAAACGGCCTCGGGCGTGAAGGTGCAGAAGATGGCGCTGGGCGCGCCCGACGCGTCCGGGCGCCGGCGCCCGGTGCCCCAGCCCGGCGAGGAGAGCGATTTTCCCGCCGACATGGTGATTGCAGCGCTGGGCTTTGAGCCTGAAGACTTCCCCAAGGCCTGGGCCGCCGCTGAGCTGGAGCTCAATGCGCGCGGCGCGGTGCGCGTCACAAAGGGCTGCCGCACCAATATCGACGGCGTTTACGCCGGCGGCGACGCCGTGCGCGGCGCCTCGCTGGTGGTCTGGGCGATCAAGGACGGCCAGGACGCGGCGAAAGCCATTCATGAAGACCTGATGGCGAAAGCCGAAACGGAGCGCCAGGTCGCGCTCGCGGAGCCCGCCGAATGAGCGATTACGTCACCAAGTATGAAACCGAACGCAACCGCCTGATCGAGGCGCACGCCTATAATCCTGAATCCGAACGCTCGGCGTGCGGCGTCGGGCTTGTGGCCGATACGCAAGGCAAGGCGCGCCGGGAAACCGTGCAGCTGGCCATCGACGCCCTGAAAGCGGTCTGGCACCGCGGCGCGGTGGACGCCGACGGGCGCACCGGCGACGGCGCCGGCCTGCGCGTCGGCATCCCCCAGGACTTCTTCAAGGCGCAGGTCGAGCGCACCGGGCACAAGCCGGGCGAGGCCCCGATCGGCGTCGGCATGGTGTTCCTGCCGCGCACCGATTTCGCCGCCCAGGAGCGCGGACGCACCATCGTGGAGACAGAGGTCCTGCGCGCGGGGCTGCGGCTTTATGGCTGGCGCCAGGTGCCCATCGATCCCTCCTGCCTGGGCGAGAAGGCCGCCGCGACGCGCCCCGCCATCGAGCAAATTCTGTTCTGCGATCCCAAGAAGCGTTCGGCGAGCGTGCTGGAGCGCACGCTCTACCTCACCCGCCGGCGCATCGAGACGCGCGCCAGGGCCGACGCCCTGCCCGGCTTTTACGTGTGCTCTTTGTCGGCGCGCGACGTGGTCTACAAGGGCATGTTCCTGGCCGAGGCCATCGACCAATTCTATCCCGACCTGAAGGACGAGCGCTTCATCTCGCCCTTCGCCATGTTCCACCAGCGCTATTCCACCAACACCTTCCCCGAATGGAAGCTGGCCCAGCCCTTCCGCATGCTCGCCCACAACGGCGAGATCAACACGCTGAAGGGCAATCGCAACTGGATGAAGAGCCATGAGATCCTCATGGCCAGCAAGGCGTTCAAGGACGCCGAGGACGAGGTCAAGCCGGTGATCAGCCCCGGCGCGTCGGACTCCGCGGCGCTTGACGAGGTGTTCGAGATTCTGGTGCGCGCCGGCCGTTCGGCGCCCATGGCCAAGACGCTGCTCATCCCCGAAGCCTGGTCGAAGCGCTCCGAGCTGATGCCGGGCGCCTGGCGCGGCCTGTACGAGTATTGCAACTCGGTGATGGAGCCCTGGGACGGGCCGGCCGCCGTGGTGGCCTGCGATGGCCGCTGGGCGATCGCCGGGCTGGACCGCAACGGGCTGCGCCCGCTGCGCTGGAGCCTGTCCGATGACGCGCTGCTGGCCGTGGGCTCGGAAACCGGCATGGCCGAGATTCCGGTGGAGCGCGTGATCGAGCGCGGCGCGGTGACGCCCGGGCGCATGATCGCGGTGGACCTGCAGGACGGCGGCTTCAAGCGCGAAACCGAGATGCTCGATTTCCTCAGCCAGAAGCACCCCTATGAGGGCTGGCTGAAAAATCTGCGCGAAATCGAGTCCGATATCGGCCCCGGACCCGAAGAGCCCCTGTTCGGCGACGCCGAGCGTGCGCGCCGTCAGGCCGCCGCGGGCCTCACCATGGAAGAGATCGAGCTGATCCTGTCGCCCATGGCCGAAGGCGGCAAGGAGGCGATCGGATCCATGGGCGATGACAGCCCGCTGGCGGTCCTGTCCAACCGCTACCGGCCGATCTCGCACTATTTCCGCCAGAATTTCTCCCAGGTCACCAACCCGCCCATCGATCCGTTGCGCGAAGGCCGGGTGATGAGCCTGAAGACCAGGTTCAAGAACCTTGGCAACATCCTGGCCGAGGACGAAACCCAGACGAATGTCTACGTGCTAGAAAGCCCGTGCCTGACCAACGGCATGTACGCCCGCCTGATCGCCATGCTGGGCGAGCGCGTGACCGTCATCGACGCCACCTTCCCCGCTGAAGAAGCCACGGGGACCGGCGCCGGCCTGATGAAAGCGCTGGACCGGATGCGTGGGGAAGCCGCCGAGGCGGTGAAGGACGGCGCCGAACACCTGGTCCTCACCGACGAGGCGCAGGGTCCCGAACGCTGCGCGGTGCCCATGGCGCTGGCGGTAGGCGCGGTGCACACACATCTGACCCGCAAGGGCCTTCGCACCTACACCTCGCTCAATGCGCGCGCCTCCGACGTCACCGATCCCCACGGCCTGGCCGTGCTGATCGGTCTGGGCGCCACCACGGTCAATCCGTACATCGCCTTCGAGACCGTCACCACGCGCACCCAGCGCGGCCTCAAATCCATGAGCGCCGAGTCCAAGGCCGACAACATGCAGAAGGCCTTCGACGCCGGCCTTCTGAAGATCATGTCCAAGATGGGCATTTCGGTGGTCAGCTCCTATCGGGGCGGGTGCAATTTCGAGGTCCTGGGCCTCTCGCGCGCCGTGGCGAGCGAGTATCTGGGCGGAGTCACCAGCCGGATTTCCGGCATCGGGCTCGCCGGCCTTGAAAACAAGCTGGCCGAGCTGCACCGCTGGGCGTGGTCGAACGAGGAGGCGGTGCGCCTGCCCATCGGCGGGTTCTACCGCCAGCGCGCCTCGGGCGAGATCCATGCGGTGGAGGCGAAATCCGTCTCGGCCCTGCAAAAGGCGGTGCGCGAAGAGGACTATGAGTCCTTCCGCGAGTATGTCCGCCTGCAGGCCCGTGACCAGCAGCCGATCCAGCTGCGCGACCTTCTGGAGCCGCGCCCGCTGGGCCCGGCCATCGACGTCTCCAAGTGCGAGAGCGTCAACGAGATCCGCCAGCGCTTCGTCACGCCGGGCATGAGCCTGGGCGCGCTGTCGCCTGAAGCCCATGGCGCGCTCAACGTCGCCATGAACCGCATCGGCGCCAAGTCGGTGTCGGGTGAAGGCGGCGAGGATCCCTCGCGCTACACCCCGCTGCCCAGCGGCGACAACATGAACTCGGCGGTCAAGCAGGTGGCGTCTGGGCGCTTCGGCGTCACGGCCGAATACCTCAACCAGTGCCGCGAGATCGAGATCAAAGTGGCCCAGGGCGCCAAGCCCGGCGAAGGCGGCCAGCTGCCCGGCTTCAAGGTGACCGAATTCATCGCCAAGCTGCGTCACGCCACGCCCGGCACGACGCTGATCAGCCCGCCCCCGCACCACGACATCTACTCGATCGAGGATCTGGCGCAGCTGATCTATGACCTCAAGCAGATCAATCCGGAGGCGCGGGTCTGCGTGAAGCTGGTCAGCGCCGACGGCGTCGGTGCGGTGGCCGCGGGCGTCGCCAAGGCCCATGCCGACATCATCCTGATCTCCGGCAATGTGGGCGGCACGGGCGCAAGCCCGCAAACCTCCATCAAGTTCGCCGGCGCGCCTTTGGAGCTCGGGCTTTCCGAAGCCCACCAGGTGCTGTCGCTCAACGGTCTGCGCGAGCGGGTGACGCTGCGCGCCGACGGCGGCATCCGCACCGGGCGCGACGTGGTGATCGCGGCGATGCTGGGCGCGGAAGAGTTCGGCATCGGCACGACGAGCCTCATCGCCCTGGGCTGTCTGATGGTGCGCCAGTGCCATTCCAACACCTGCCCCGTGGGCGTGTGCACCCAGGACGACGCCCTGCGCGAGCGCTTCACCGGGCTCGCCGACCATGTGGTCAATCTGATGACGTTCATCGCCCGCGACACCCGCGAGATCCTTGCAAAGCTCGGCGCCTCCAGCCTGGAGGACGTCATCGGGCGGGCCGATCTTCTTGATCAGGTGAGCCGCGGCTCCACCCATCTTGATGATCTGGATCTCAATCCGCTTCTCGTGCGCGTGGACCCGCAGGCGCGTCCGCCGCGCTCCACCCGCCAGCAGCGCAACGCCGTGGCGCCGAGCCTGGACGAGCAGATCCTCAAGGACGCCGCACCGGTGTTCAGCCGCCGCGAGAAGATGCAGCTGGTCTATGACGTGAAGAACACCGACCGCGCCGTCGGCACGCGCACCAGCTCGAAGATCGTGCGCACCTTCGGCAAGGACGGTCTGGAAGACGGCCAGCTCACCCTGCGTCTTCGCGGCTCGGCGGGGCAAAGCCTCGGCGCGTTCGCGGCCAAGGGTCTTCGCATCGAGCTTGAAGGCGACGCCAACGATTATGTGGGCAAGGGGCTTTCCGGGGCGACCATCGCGATCCGCCCGTTCGGCGGCGCCAAAGCGCACAAGCCCGGCGACGCCATTATCGGCAACACCGTGCTCTACGGCGCCACGTCCGGACGGCTGTTCGCCGCCGGCGGCGCGGGCCAGCGCTTTGCGGTGCGCAATTCGGGGGTGGAGGTGGTCGTGGAAGGCTGCGGCGCCAACGGATGTGAATACATGACCGGCGGCGTCGCGGTGATCCTGGGCAAGGTGGGCGACAATTTCGCCGCCGGCATGACCGGGGGCGAGGCCTTCGTGCTCGATGAAGACGAGCGCCTGGAGCCGCGGCTCAATCCTGACAGCGTCTTCGTCAGCGATCTCAAAGGCGAAGCCGAAGAGCGCTGCCGCGCCCTGATCGAGGCCCATTACGCCAATACCGGCAGCCTGCACGCCGCCGCGATCCTCAATGACTGGGACCTGCGCAAGGCGCATATCCGCCACGTGGCGCCGTTTGAAGCGGCCCGGCTGGAAGCCGGAGGCGAGAAGCGGGCCTGACGCCCGCCTATCGTGTCTGGCCCCGATCCTGACCTTCGGCCTGGCGGGCCATCGCCTTCTCGATCGTGTTCAGGCTCTTCTTGTGCGCCTTGAACGCGAAGTCAGCGATGTCGCCCACCACCGGGACCGAGCCGATCAAGGCGTCGAACACCGTGTAGGCGACGATGCGCGCCTTCACACCGTTGGACAGGCCCAAATGATGGGCGCTTGTGACCATCACCGCGCCGCCGGCCAGCGTCACCACGCCGCCGACGCCGGGGATCAGGCCGAGCACGCCATCCAACCCAAACCGGTAGCCGAACAGGCTGAACTGCTCGTCCAGAAGGCGCGCCCAGCCGCGCGCCCGCGCCAGAGGGCGAGGCAGGGCGCTGTCAAAGCTGGCGTCATCACGGGGCATGGAATTCGAACGCGCCGGCCAGCACGGCGTTCCCACCTGCCCAATCTTCTGAACGGCGGTCCGCATCGCGGCCTCTAAAACCGCACTCGCACTTGCGTCTGACCTGCAGAGATTCCTTAGCTTCCTTTCTTGGCGCGGGGCGCCGGGCCGGGTAAATCAGAGGTGAAATCAGAATCGAAAGGACGTGCACCATGAAGGGCGACCCCAAGGTCATTGAGCACCTGAACAAGGCGCTGAAGCTGGAGCTGACCACGGTCAACCAGTACTTCCTCCACGCCCGCATGTTTCGCGACTGGGGTTTCCAGCGCCTGGCGAAGATGGAGTACGAGGAATCCATCGACGAGATGAAGCACGCCGACGTGCTCATCGAGCGGATCCTGTTCCTGGAAGGCCTGCCGAATGTGCAGGATTTGGGCAAGGTGCTCATCGGCGAGACGATCAAGGAATGCCTTGAATGCGATCTCGAGGCCGAGCGGCGCGCCCATCCAGTCTACAAGGACGCCATCGCATATTGCGAAAGCGCCGGCGATTACGTCACCCGCCAGATCTTCGACGAGATCCTGAAAAGCGAGGAAGAGCATATCGACTTCCTCGAGACCCAGCTCTCCCTGATCGAGAAGATCGGCGAGGAGCGCTACATGCAGTCCCAGCTGGGCGGCTCTGACGACAGCTAGGCGCACCACCCCGCCTGCTTCGAGACCAGCTGCGCCGCCGACGATTCATATCGTCAGCGGCGCGGTTTTATCGGGCTTGTATCGCGCTCACGCCTGCGTCAGCGCCAGCCAGCTCATATAGCCGGCATAGGCCAGGAGAAGCAGCACGCCCTCGCGCCGGTCCACCCGCCAGCCGGTGACCGAAAAGGCGATGAGCGCGCCGACCGAGGCGAGCATCACCAGCACGTCGATCCCGAACGCGCCCGGCGCCAGGTCGAACGGGCGGGCCAGCGCGGCCGCGCCCAGAATGCCCAGCGCATTGAAGATGTTGGAGCCGATGATATTGCCGAAGGCGAGATCGGATTCGCCCTTGCGTGCGGCGGAGAGCGACGCGGCCAGCTCCGGCAGCGAAGTGCCCACCGCCACGATGGTCAGACCGATCACCGCCTCTGAAATTCCGGCGGCGGCGGCGAGCACCGTGGCGCCGTTCACCAGCAGCGCCGCGCCGCCCACCACGCCCACCAGCCCGGCGAGCAGGAACAGGGTGGAGACCAGCGGTCCGCCCGCCGGCTTTACGGTCTCGGCCTCGCCGGCATGGAGCGCCGCAACGGCGTCCTTGGTGCGCTGGTCGATGAGATAGCTCGCCACCACATAGACGATGAGCAGGACGAACAGGATCACGCCCACCACTCTTGAAAACGGCAGGAAGAGCGTCACCGCGGCGGCGGCCAGCGTCGCCAGAATCAACGCCGCACCGTCGCGGCGAAACGCGCCGGCCTGAACGCTCATGGGCGCGATCACCGCGGTGACGGCCAGGATCAGCAGGATATTGGCGATGTTAGAGCCGATGACATTGCCCACCGCCACGGCGGGCGAACCGGACAGGCTGGCGGTTACCGAGGTCGTCATCTCCGGCATGGAGGTGCCGAAGCCCACCACCACAAGCCCGATCAGGAGCGGCGACACGCGCAGCGCCTTTGCAAGGCCTGTCGCGCCGCGCACCAGTGCGTCGCCGCCGGCGACCAGAAGGACCAGACCGGCGAGAATAAAGGCGAAACTCATCAGACTCCCCATCAAAAGATCCGCCCGCAAATGGCCCCGCCCGGACCGCCGCGCAAGGCCGTCGCCGCGCCGATTCCTGACGATCCGCAGCAGCGTGACGGCGGGTGAACGATGACGCGGGCGCGGCGCCGCCCTATGTTACGCTCAACAACGATCACACCGGGCGCGATGCGCCCGCCAGGCACTGGAGAATGGACGCCATGCGCTTTCGTTCCGACACCGAGTACAAGACCAGCCTCATCCCCGCCGACAAGGCGCTGCCGGGGCGCATCCAGGCCGTTCCCACCGCCGCGACTCATTCGGTCTTCGGCCGGGCGCTGAAGGAGGCCGTTCCCGCCGGCGCGGAGTCCGTGGTGTTCGCCATGGGCTGCTTCTGGGGCGTGGAGCGGATCTTCTGGCGGATCGAGGGCGTCCTCAACACCGCCGTGGGATACGCCGGCGGGATCACCCCGAACCCCACCTATGAGGAAGTGTGCTCGGGCCGCACCGGCCACACCGAAGTGGTGCGCGTGGTCTTCGACCCGGCGAAAGTCAGCTTCGACGCGCTGCTTAAAGCGTTCTGGGAAGGCCATGACCCGACCCAGGGCATGCGCCAGGGCAATGATATCGGCACCCAGTACCGCTCGGCGATCTACTGGAATACGCCGGCCCAGGCGCAGGCCGCCGAAGCCAGCGCCAAGGCCTATGACGCCGCGCTGGACGCGGCGGGCAAGGGATCGGTCACGACCGAGATCCGCGAAGCCGGCCCGTTCTACTTCGCCGAGGACTATCACCAGCAATACCTGGCCAAAAACCCCGGCGGCTATTGCGGCATCGGCGGCACGGGCGTCGCCTGCCCCATCGGCGTCGGCGTTCAAGCCGAGTAGAGAGCGCGCCAGCCGAGCTGGAGCGGACCCTTCATCCATTCATCTGCGCCGGACAAGGCAACGCGCTTCTTGTCCCTCCCCTGAATGGGTAGCGTGGGGTGAGATGTCGGGCGTGAAGTCTTGAGAGGCCGGGCACAGGCCTCACTTCGGGGCGGGCGTCTTGTCCTTGAATTTGCACAGATCGGCGATGGCGCAGCGCCAGCATTCCGGCTTTCGAGCCTTGCAGACATAGCGGCCGTGCAGGATCAGCCAGTGATGAGCGCCCTTAAGATACGCCTCGGGCACGATGCGTTCGAGGCGCTCCTCCACCTCGTCGGGCGTTTTGCCCGGCGCCAGCCGCGTGCGGTTGCCGACCCGGAAGATATGGGTGTCCACCGCAATGGTGTGCTGACCAAAGGCTTCGTTGAGCACGACATTGGCGGTCTTGCGCCCGACACCGGGGAGTTTGACGAGCTCGTCGCGGGTCTGCGGCACCTCGCCGCCAAACTCGTCCAGGATCATCTGTGAGAGCGCGACGACATTCTTCGCCTTGTTGCGGAACAGGCCGATCGTCTTGATGTGCTCGCGCACCGCATCCTCGCCCAGCGCGACCATTTTTTGCGGCGTGTCGGCTTCGGCGAACAGCCGCCGCGTCGCCTTGTTCACACCCACATCGGTGGCCTGAGCCGAGAGCGCCACAGCCACCACCAGCGTGAACGGCGAGTGATATTCCAGCTCGGTCTTCGGATCAGGCAGAATTTCCGACAGGCGCGCAAAAATCTCTTCGGCCTGTTCGCGGGTCAGGCCAGGCGGGCGGCGCTTTGCGGTTTTCTTCTTCGCCGGTTTCTTCGCGTCAGCCATCGGTCGGCTCCAGCACTTCCACCGCGAACACCGCCCAGGGCCATTGATCATCGCTCATGTCGGCAAGCGCGGCGTCTGTGTCGCGCGGCCAGATGAGAATGGCCGGCCCGAGCCCGCCGATCGCGAGCGGCTCGGCGTCGCGCCGCAGCGCCAGAATGGGCTCATGCGCGTCGAGCTCTTCAGGCGTTGCTTCGACCTGATAGCCGTCCACCGCGGTGAGGCGCGCGCCCGCGCCCGGCGCGCCCATCTCAGCCAGCAGGAGAGAGAGCCGCGGCCCGGACCAGCGCGACGCGTCTGCGCCCAGAGGATAGCCGGTTTCGATCACGCTATGCGGCAGGACGGAGAGATCGGCGGCGGTGAGCGCGGTGGCCGGACCGGAGAGGCCCCAGGTATTCACCAGCCCCAGCGGCTCGGGCGTCATCTCGCCGTCTTCATGAAACACGGTGAGGAGCACAGGGTCGGAAACCGGTTCGGCGGGCGGGGTGCACGCAGCCAGCACGGCGATAATCGGGGCGGCGATCACGATCAGGCGCATGGAAAGCTCCGCTCTCAAGGGCGACAAGGCTTAGCCCGCGCCCCTGATCGGCTCAAGGCGATGCGGGCGGTGCGCGCTCAAGCGATCCTGGCTGCACCTGAGTAATTGAAGCTGGCGAATTTCGGGCTCTTGGGCAGATAGTCCGCCTCCAGCCGGTCGATTTGAAAGCCCGCGCCGGTGATCAGATCGTCGATCTGGCGCGTCAGATGACAGCCGCCGGCGATGGGCTTCCACACCGGCTCGATGCGCCGTTGCCATTTATAGACGCCAGCATCCGGCGCCTTGCCGTGCTCTGAAAACAGCAGCGTTCCGCCCGGTTTGAGCACCCGGCGCATCTCGGCGAGCGCGGTGTTCACGTCGGGAATGGTGCAGGCGGTGTAGGTGAGCACCACCGTGTCCATACTGGCGTCCTCCAGCGGAATCGCTTCGGCGGAGAGATCGATCACCTCCACGGGCACAGGCGCAGCGGCGATGGCGCCGGCGGCCTTGCGCCGCATGCCCTCGCTGGGCTCCAGCGCGAACAGGCGCTCCACCTTGGCGGGGTCGTAGAATTCCAGATTGGGACCGGCGCCGAAGCCCACCTCCAGCACGCGGCCCTCGGCGGCCGGCACGATCTGGGAGCGCTTCTTCATGATCTGCGGCGCGCCGCAGGCGAGCCCGATCAGATGGGGCAGGACATGGTTTTCATAAAATGACATGAAAGGAGTCTAGCAGAGCCAGCGCGCAGGCGCGCTCAGCTTTTGCGACGCACCGCAGCCAGCTCCGGGCGGCCGTCCTCTTCGGGCACGACCGGGTCCACCACGCTCATCTCGCCCTGGGCTCTCGGATCGCCGCCGGCGCGCGCGGCCGCTTCGGCGAAGAAGCGGATATGCTGGTTGAAGACCTGCTGGGTGTAGATGCCGAAATGGTTCGCGCCCTTCACCAGCGCGGCGTATTTCGGGCCCGTGGCGGCGTCGTAGAGCCTGCGTCCACGGCCCAGCGGAATCACCCGGTCATGGTCGCCGTGAATCCACAGGATCGGCGCGGTCACCCGCTGGATCTGGCGGATGGAATCATAGCGCTCGCGAAAGATCATCCGCGGCAGAAGCCAGGCCGTGCGCGAGCGCACGATGTCGCGCAGGGAATCATAGGGCGCGTGCAGGACGACCCCGCCCACGGGCCGGCTGGCGGCCAGCTGCACCGCCGTGCCCGAGCCCAGGCTCTCGCCGTAGACCACGATGGACTGGGCGGGAATGCCCGCCTTCACCAGCGCGTCGAACACATGCTGGGCGTCGGCCACGTTGTGCTTTTCGCTGGGCCGTCCGGTGGAGCCGTTAAAGCCGCGATGGGCCAGCGCGGTGAACCCCCATCCCGCCGCCAGGAACATGCGAAAGAATCGCGCCCGGCGCCACAGCGCGCGCCGGTTGCCGTGAAGATAGAGAACGTGCGGCGCGCCTTTCCACACCGGGTCGGCGCGCCACAGCACCAGCGTCTGCCCGTCAGACGTTTTCGTCTCGCCTTCGCGGGCGCGCTGCAGGCCCAGCTCCGCCGGGTCCATCCTGGTGGGGTCGGTGAGGTAGAGAATGCGGCTCTGCAAAACGAACAGGATCGCCCAAATCAGATACAGGCCGCCCAGCCCGGCGAGCCCATAGAGCAGCCAGTCCGGTGTCGCTTCCCACGCGCCCTGTCCCAGCGCACGCGTTCGGTTCAGAAACTCATCCAGCCCCAACGCCTGTTCCCCCGTGGCGTTTCAAGTCGGCCATGGAAGACTCACGGGGCGGTGAAGTCCATGGGGGCGCGGCTGATTAGGGTTGAGGTGAGGCGCATAGGACCCAGGCGGGCGCTCCGTAATGGTGCGGACTGGGGTCGCTCAGGGCCGCCCCGGAAAACTTTCCACGTACTCGATCTTGAAGTCGGGAAAGCTGGTGACGAACTGCACGGTGAAATCGGGAAAGCTGTCCACGAACGTCCATTCCCCGCAGGAGTCCGCGAAGGACGCCACCGGTTTGACCTTCAGGTCGGCGAAGCTCTCCACGATCTGAACGGTGAAGTCTGCAAAGCTGTCGACCACTTGCACCTCCCCGTATAGCGGGACGCCGTCAAGCGTGCAGTCAGCTGTGATCTCAGGATCGGCGGCGAGGAGAACAAGCTCGATCATGGGGCAAGGATGCCCGGGGATGTCTGAACGGTGGATGAGCACGCCCCCTCTCCCCTTGACCAAAGGTGCGCGGACAAAGGCGAGGGCGTGCGGCGGCGAATACTGCGCCTGATCAGGCGCCGCGCTGCACCCGCCGCTCTCGCCTTGGCGCAGCCGCGCGGCTAGGGTCCGACACAAACCGAAGAGCCAAACCGGGAGGATATCCATATGGCCGAACAGGATCTGTCGCTGGAGGGCAAAGTCGCCCTGGTCGCAGGCGCAAGCCGCGGCATCGGGGAAGCGACCGCCAAGCGTCTGGCGCGCAACGGCGCCACCGTCATCTGCTCCAGCCGCAAGATCGCCGACTGCGACCGCGTCGCCAAGGAGATCGAGGCCGAGGGCGGCAAGGCGCGCGCCATGGTGCTGCACCTGGGCGAATCCGAACACCGCGAAGCCGCCATGGCCGACATCAAGGCCAAGGAAGGCCGGCTGGACATCCTGGTCAATAACGGCGCGACCTCGCCCCATTTCGGCGAAGCGATCGAGTGTCCGGAATCGGCCTGGGACAAGACCTTCGACGTCAATGTGAAGGGCGTGTTCTACCTGTCGGCGCTGGCGATCCAGGAATTCATGAAGCCGCAAATGTCCGGCTCCATCGTCAATGTGGCCTCCATCAACGGCATGCGCCCGGGCTTCTTCCAGGGCGTGTATTCCATCACCAAGGCCTCGGTGATCTCGGTGACCCAGGTGCTCGCCCAGGAATGCGGCGCCTTCGGCGTGCGCGTGAATGCGCTTTGCCCGGGCCTGACAGAGACCAAGCTGGCCAGCGCGCTCACCTCCAACCCCGAGCTCGCCGACATGATGAAGCGCAACTTCTCCATCCAGCGCGTCGGGCAGCCCGAGGACATGGCCGCCGCGATTCATTACCTCGCCAGCGATGCGTCCAGCTACATGACCGGCCAGTGCCACGTCGTGGACGGCGGCATCACTGCGCGCGGACCGCTTTAAGCGCGTGCCCGGCCTGATCGACATCTCCCCGGCGGTCTCGCCGACGACGCCGGTCTGGCCGGGCGACACGCCCGTCTCCTTTGAACGCACCTGGGACATGGCCGGCGGCTCGCCGGTCAATGTCTCCAGGACGGTGATGAGCACCCACACAGGCGCCCACGCCGACGCGCCGCTGCACTATTCTGAAGATGGCGCGGACATCGCTTCGGTGAGCCTCGAGCCCTACATCGGGCCGGCCACCGTGATCCACGCCATCGGCGCGCGCGGCCGGGTGAGCCTGGCTCAGGTTCTCGCCGGGCTTGCCGACGCCGGCGTGGCCAAGCCGGACCCGCGGCTTTTGATCCGCACCTATCTCAGCGCCCCGCAGGAGAGCTGGGACAACGCCTTCTGTGCGGTGGAGCCGGCGCTGATCGACTGGTTTGCCGACCAGGGCGGGTTACTTGTCGGGATCGACACCCCTTCGCTCGATCCCCAGGACAGCAAGACCATGGACGCTCACCACCGCGTCGCCGCCCGCGATCTGCGCATTCTCGAAGGCCTGGTGCTGGATTGCGCCGCGCCGGGCCGCTACGAACTCATCGCCCCGCCGCTTAAGCTTGCAGGGCTCGACGCCGCGCCGGTGCGCGCGATCCTCAGGACGCTCTAGATGCCCGATATCACCGTCACCAGCCGCCCCGACGCCGAGGCGCTCGACCGCGACGATCCGCTGCGCGCAAAGCGCGACGCCTTCGATATCCCGGGAGGGGTCGTCTATCTGGACGGCAATTCGCTAGGACCTCTGCCGAAGGTGGCGCGCGAGGCGCTGCACCACGCCATCGAAACCGAATGGCGCACCGACCTGATCAAGAGCTGGAACACCGCCGACTGGATCAATCTGCCCACGCGCACCGGCGACCGCATCGCCTCGCTCATCGGCGCGCCGGCGGGCAGCGTCATTTGCGCCGACAGCGTTTCGGTCAATCTGTTCAAGCTCGCCGCGAGCCTTGTCACGAGAGGCGCAGGCCTCGTGGCGGTGGAGCACGGCGATTTTCCCACCGACGGCTATATCCTTGAAGGTCTTGCGCGGCTCTCCGGCGCCGGGTTCTCGCTCATCGAACCGGGCGCAGGCGTCGCCGGATTGCCGGAGCCGGGCGGCGTGCTGGTGCGCAGCGCAGTGCACTACAAGACCGCCGAAATCGTCGACATCAAAGCCGAGGAAGCCGAGGCGGCCCGGCTTGGCGCCACGATCATCTGGGACCTCTCCCACGCGGTGGGTCTGGTGGACACAAAGCTGGAAGAATGCGGCGCGCGCTATGCAGTGGGCTGCGGGTATAAATATCTTAATGGCGGGCCTGGCGCGCCGGGCTTCGTCTATGTCCACCCCAGCGTCGCCGGCGATCTCGCCCAGCCGCTGTCGGGATGGATGGGCCACGCCAGCCCGTTTGCCTTCACCGACGGCTACCGCCCGGCCGACGGGATCAAGCGCTTTGCAGCCGGCACGCCGCCCATCCTGTCCATGACCGCGCTTCACGCCTCTCTTGGGCTCTATGAGGGGCTTGATCTGTCAGCCCTGGAGACCAAGGCCCGCGCGCTGGGCGATCTGTTCCTGTCGCGCGTCGCGCCGCTAAAGCTGGACTGCGTCTCGCCGGGGATCGGCGCCAGGCGCGCCGGCCATGTGAGCGTGCGCCATGAAGACGGCTACGCCATCGTGCAGGCGCTGATCGCGCGCGGGATCATCGGTGATTTTCGCGCGCCGGATCTGATGCGCTTCGGCTTCTCGCCGCTGGTCCTGTCCTACGCCGAGGTTTTCGACGCCGCCGACGCCTTGGTGGACGTGGTTGAGAGCGGCGCGTTCAAGACGCCGGAGTTCACCCGGCGCGGCGCGGTGACCTAGTCGTCACCTAGGCCCAGCGGATGTCGGCGTCCGGCGTCACCGTGTCAAACGCGGGACGCGCGAAGAAATAGCCCTGGAATAGATGAACGCCGAGCTCGGTGAGCGCGTTGAGCTAGGCCTCTTCCTCCACACCCTCGGCGATGATCTTGACCCCGAGCTTTTCGCACATGTCCACCATATTGCCGACGATCACTTTCTGAACCCGGCTCTTGTGGACGCCGCTGATCAGCCTGGCGTCCAGCTTGACGATGTCGGGAAGGACCGAGGCGAACAGGGTGAGGCCCGAACTGCCCGCGCCGAAATCGTCGATCGCGGTGACGAAACCCATGTTCTTGTAGGACTTCACGATCATGGTGAAGTGATCGAGATCCTCGATGGCCTCGTGTTCGGTCATCTCGAACATCATGCGCTTGATCGGAAAGTTCGCCGCCTCGGCCGCCGCGATCGTGGTGCGCAGGCAGGTGGCCGGATCGTAGACCGAATTCGGGACGGTGTTCAGCGAGACCAGCTCGGGTCGGTCGCCCATCAGGCGCGCCGCAGCCTTCACCGCGCCGATGCGGCATTTGCGGTCGAAGGCGTGCATATTGGACTTGGCGACAGCCGCCAGAACCTCGCCGGCGCTCTGCCCGTCGGCGCCACGCACCAGAGCTTCCTGGGCGAAGACGGAGCGGTCGCGGACATCCACAATGGGCTGAAACGCGAATTTCAGATCAAACGGAACGGGCTGCGCGCAGGCGCAATTGGCGGTCCCTTCAACCGGCGCGGGACAGACCTTGGGGTTGACGGTGGCGGGCATGGTGTTTCCTCAAGCTTCGCTGTTGAACTTACTCAAGAATAATTTCGGTGACGTTAAGCATCGCATTCGCTTTTCAGCCCTCAGTGCACCGCCGGCGCCGCGAACGCTTTCCTCGCGTCCGCGCCCTGATAAGGTCCCTGACTGTCAGGCTGGGGAGGCTATAATGGTGAAATGGTTCGTACGCGCCGGGGTCGTGATTGCGGCGCTTGTCCTGGTGCTGGCCGTCGCCGTCGCCGCGCTGCTGGTGGAGCGCTTCAATGCGTCCAAGCCGGTGGAGCGCGGCGAAATTGCGCTTGCCGGTTTTGACGGCGAGGCCCGAGTGGTGCGTGACGACAACGGCGTCGCTCATATCTTTGGCGAGACCGATCCCGAGGTCTTCTTTGCGCTGGGCTTCACCCACGCCTCCGAGCGGTTTTTCCAGATGGATCTGACCCGCCGCTATATGCGCGGCCGCCTCTCCGAGCTGTTTGGCGCCGACTATGTGCGTGTTGACGCGCGCGCCCGCACGCTGGGCTATCCGGATCTGGCGCTGAGCCTTGTCAACGACATGAGCGATCAGACGCGCGCGGTGGTCGAGGCCTATGTGGCCGGGGTCAACGCGCGTCTGGCGCAAGGCTCGGTGGCGCCGGAATACGTCATCGTGCGCGCGCAGCCGGAACCCTGGAGCGTGGAGGACACAGCAGCGGTCTTGTTGTCCTTCGCCGATAATCTCGCCACGGGCGAAGGCGAGGATATCGACCAGGCTCGGCTGTCCGACATTCTAAGCCGCGAGCAGCTGGACTCCTTTCTGGCCGGCTATCCCGACTGGGCGCCGACGACGCTGAAGGAGTCCGACGTGCGCGCGGCGCTGGACGGGGTGAGCGTTCACGAACTCGGCCCGCCGCCTGATGTTCAGCCCGATACCCAGCCGAGGGCCCAACCCGACAACCTGCCCGGATCAAACGCCTGGATCATCGCCGGCCGGCGCTCGGCGACGGGCCGCCCGATCCTGGCGAACGACCCCCATCTGGGCCTTTCCACCCCGGCGATCTGGTACTTCGCCCGCCTCAATCTTGAATCCGGGCCGGTGATCGGCGCCACGGCGCCCGGCGCCCCCTTCGTGCTTCTGGGGCGCAACGCCTCGGGCGCCTGGGGCTTCACAAACACCGGGTTCGACGTCATCGACCATGTGGAGCGTGATCCCGCCCGGACCGAAACCACCCAGCGCACCGTAGAGATCGCCGTGCGCGGCCGGCGCCAGCCCGAGCAGATCACGCTGACACAGACCAGCGAGGGTCCGGTCCTGTCTTCGGCCTGGTTCGACCTCTCCGCGTTTGATCCCGACGCTCTCGTGGTGCGCCGCTCCACCCTGGACGATCCAGGCAATCGCGGCGCCGATGCGGCGCTGGCGATCATGCTCAGCGAGGACTGGGAGAGCTTTGTGGAGGCGGGCCGCGGCTTCACTGCGCCCATGCAGAACATGCACTATGCCGGCGTGGACGGGACGATCGGCTACACTACGGCGGGTCTATTGCCGATCCGCGATCCGGGGACGGGCGACTGGACCGGATTCACACCGTTCGAGCAACTGCCCCGCGTGGCCAATCCGGCCGGCGGATACATCGCCTCGGGTAATAATCTGGTGGCCGGAGACGCCTATCCCAGGCCCCTGCCCGGCAGTTACAGCGTCTACCGCGCGCCGCGCATCGAGGCGATGCTGGACCAGACCGAGCGCCATGATCTGGACAGCTTCGCGGCCATGCAGATGGACGTCACCAGCGAGCATGTGCGCCGGATCTTGCCGGCGCTGCTCGGCTCGGAGCCGGAAAGCCAGCTTGGCGCGGAAGCCCTGGCCATGCTGGAAAACTGGGACGGGGCGCTGGACGCGGACGCGCCGGAGGGCCTCATCGTTTCAGCGTGGCTGCGCGTGCTTTCCAGCACGATCTGGAGCGACGAACTGGGCGCCGCAGCACGCTTTTACAACCAGCCCCGACGCGCCTTTCTTGAAGCCGTGCTCATGGGCGATGAGGCGGGCTGGTGCGATGATGTACGAACCAGCGGAGCGGAAAGCTGCGCCGTGACCGCCGGCCTGGCGCTGGACGCCGCCATGAGCGAAACCGCGCGCCGCTTTGGCGACGATCTGTCCGCCTGGCGCTGGGGTGAAGCCCACCACGCGGTCTTCAGCCATCCGCTAGGCGGGATTCCGGTGCTGGGCGCCATGTTTGAAAATCACGTCGCCGTACCTGGCGACGGCTCGACGGTGAACGTGACCCATTTTCGCTATGAATCGGGAAATTACGACGCGTTCCACGCCGCCAGCCTGCGCGCGATCTACGACCTCGCCGATTTGAACCGCTCGCGCTTTATGTTCGCGCCGGGCCAGAGCGGACACCCGCTCTCGCGCCACCACGGCGATCTGGCCGAACGCTGGGCGGCCGGCGAGTATTTCGAAATCCGGGACGACTGGGATCCGCAAACGCCGCCAGACGGCGCCCGCACGCTCCTGCTCAGCGGAAACTGATCAAGCGCTCGCACGCCTGAGTGCGGGCATGCGCCGAAAAGCGAGAAGTCTGTGAACGCTCACTTCTCACTTGTCTGACGTCATCAGCGGGACGCCGACGCCCGAAGGCGAGGCGATCTTTCAATCGTCAAGGGATGGATAAGGCGTCAGGCTGCGCTGATCTTGGCCGGGTTCACGACCTCGTTGGCCTCGTCCAGAAGCACCACTTCGGGCTTCCAGTTGCGGGCCGTCTCGGCGTCCATCACGGCGTACGACACCACGATGATACGGTCGCCGGGCTGGGCCAGACGCGCAGCCGCGCCATTGATCCCGAACACTTTCGAGCCGCGCGGCGCGGTGATGGCGTAAGTGGTGAAACGCTCGCCGTTATTGATGTTGAGCACGTCCACCTGCTCGTTCGGCAGGATGCCCGCGGCCTCCAGCAGATCGGCGTCGATGGAGATCGAGCCCTCATAGTGCAGGTCGGCCTGGGTCACCACGGCGCGGTGGAGCTTGGCCTTCATCATGGTCAGCTGCATGGCGTCCTTCCCGAGCCGCTCGAAAGGCGGCGTCAGCGGTCATGTTGCGGCGCGGTATAACCTATCTTCATGCAGGTTTTAAGAGGCTTGCGTGTTGATCCGACATATGGACGTCGTAACAGCCGAATGAAAGGGGGTCCATGTGACCAGATTCGCGATCGCGCAGACCGTCGCCGCGACGGATGTGGAGACCAATCTTGCGCGCGCCGAAACGATGATCGCTAAGGCCGGCGCTAGCGGCGCGCGGCTGGTCGTGTTTCCCGAGATTCACCTCACCCCGTTCTTCCCCAAGCATAAAGGCCGTGACGCCAGCGGCTGGGCGATGCACGAAGACGGCCCCGAAATCACCCGCCTGGCCGCAGCCGCACAGGTGGCTAACATCGTCGTGGTTTCAAACCTCTATATCGAGAGCGACACCGGCGAACGCCATGACGCCAGCCCGGTCATCGACGCGGACGGAACCTTGCTGGGGCTGTCGCGCATGAACGAAATCTCCCAGTTCGACGGGTTCTGGGAGCAGGACTATTACGCACCGGGCGCCGGCTGGCCGGTCTATGACACCGCGGCGGGGCGGGTCGGAGTGGTGATCTGCTATGACCGGCACTTCCCCGAAAGCTACCGGGCCTGCGCCACGGCCGGAGCCGAACTGATCGTCACGCCAACCTGCATTGAGGCGGGCGAACCGCTGGATCTGTTCGAAGCGGAGATGCGCACGCTGAGCTATCACAACTGCGTCTACGCCGCGCTCGCAAACCGGTGCGGACCCGAAGAGACACGGCTCTACGCCGGAGCCTCGCTGATCACCGGGCCGGACGGCGCCGTGCTCGCCAGAGCCGGCGCCGAAGAGCAGCTCCTCTACGCCGAGCTGGATCCAGACGCGCGGCGCGCGCGGGCCGAGGCGCTTGGATGGCTGCGCAGCCGGACCGCGCGCGACGCCTAGCCCGACTCTCCGGGTTCAACAGGCTCGATCGGCTGCCAGAGCTCCACCTTCACGCCGTCAGGATCCAGCAGCCAGGCGAAGCGGCCGTAATCATACGCTTCGGGCGCGCCAATGAGCGCCTCTCCGGCGGTTTCGATCCGGGCGAGCGCGGCGTCCATATCGTCAACCATCAGATTGATCATGAAGAGTAAGGCGGACGGCGCGAAATAATCGCTGTCAGCCTTGAACCTGTCGAAGACCGTGCGCGCCGCGGTGGGAAACGCTTCGGCGGCGGCCTTGTGAAGAAAATCCATCCCGCCATAGGCGTTGATCTCCACCCCCAGCACGTCGCGATACCAATTCTTTGTTTTTTCCGGGTGTTCACTCTTGATGAACAGCCCCCCAAGGCCCAGAACCGCCATATATACCTCCCTGTTTGAAGCCGAGGGTTCTCCATGAGCGCCACGCCGTCCAATCACTTCACCCATCTCGAATGCGCCATGACGGGCGAGCGGGTAGAGAAAGATCAACCTCAAAACCTGTCGCCGAAGGGCTGGCCCCTGCTGGCGCGCTATGATCTGGACGCGCTCAAGGCCTCGGCCGACCGTGACGCCATCGCGGCGCGCAACGCGGTCTGCTATCCCGGCTTCTGGAAATGGCGCGAGCTTCTGCCCGTCGCGCGCGAGGAGGATGTGGTGAGCCTGGGCGAGGTGGACACGCCCATTATCGAGACTCCCGTGAGCGCGCGCGACATCGGCCTCTCAGGCCCCCTTCTGGTCAAGGATGAGGGCCGGCTTCCCACCGGCAGCTTCAAGGCGCGCGGCCTGGCGCTGGCGGTGTCCATGGCCAAATCCTACGCCATTACGCGCATGGCCATGCCCACCAACGGCAACGCCGGCGCGGCGCTGTCGGCCTATGGCGCACGCGCCGGCATGGAGACCTATTCCTTCTGCCCCGAAGACACGCCCGACGTGAATGTGCGCGAGATCGCCGCCCAGGGCGGCCATGTCTACCGCGTCAACGGGCTGATCCATCAGTGCGGCGCGCTGGCCGCGTCCCTGAAAGAGGAGATGGGCTGGTTCGACGTTTCTACCCTGAAAGAGCCCTACCGGATCGAGGGCAAGAAAACGATGGGGATAGAGCTGGCCTTCCAGCTCGGATGGACCCTGCCCGACGCGATCTTCTATCCAACCGGCGGCGGCACCGGCCTGATCGGCATGTGGAAAGCCTTCGACGAGATGGAGAAGCTGGGCTGGATCGGCTCCGCGCGCCCCAAAATGTTCGCGGTCCAGGCCGAAGGCTGCGCGCCCATCGTGAAGGCGTTCGAGGCCGGCGAAGAGCACGCGCCCGAATGGCTGGACGCCCATACTTTCGCGGCCGGCATCCGCGTGCCCAAGGCGATCGGCGATTTCCTGATCCTGCGGGCGGTGCGCGAGAGCGGCGGCGCGGCCCTTGCGGTCAGCGACGTCCAGATCGAGGCGGCCCGCGATCTTTGCGGGCGCGGCGACGGCTTGCTGCTGTGTCCCGAAGGCGCGGCGACCCTGGCGGCGGCGAAACGCGCGATCGAAGACCGTCTGATCGAGCGTGACGCCTGCGTGATGTTGTTCAATTGCGGCTCCGGGCTGAAATACCCGCTGCCGGACCGCTCGCGTTTCATCGACCGTAGCCAGACGGTGAGTGCGGCGGCATTGTCCTAGTCGCCCGTATGCGGCCGAGGCTTGTGGCGGCGCGCAGGCCGGATATGGCTTCACGCGGCCGCGCCAGTCCCGACACCCCAGCCGCCCCGGCCGAAGGCTCGTTAGTAAATGCTCGACACGCCCCAACCCAGGCCCTCCGCACAGACCGCGACGCGGTCTGCGGCGTCGGGGGCGTGGGTCGCGCTGCCGGTCCTCATGGTGGTCTATCTGGTCAATTTCATGGACCGCCAGCTCTTTGCGGTGCTGCAGGAGCAGATCAAAGTCGATCTCGCCCTCACCGACAGCCAGCTGGCGCTTCTGGGGGGGACCATGTTCGCGGTGTTCTACGCCACGCTGGGCCTGCCGCTGGCCTGGCTCGCCGACCGCACCAACCGGGTGCGTCTGGTGGCGCTGGCGTGCGCGGTGTGGAGCGTCTTCACCGTCCTGTCGGGAATGGCGACAAGCTTTCTGACCATGGCGCTGGCGCGTGTCGGCGTGGCGTCGGGAGAAGCGGGCGGGGTGTCGCCCTCCTATTCGGTGCTGTCGGATTATTTCCCGCCCGAACGGCGCGGCTTCGCCATCGGCCTCTTCTCGATCGGCGCGCCCCTGGGACTCATGGCCGGCTCCTATATGGGCGCCGCGCTCGCGGGCGCGCTGGGCTGGCGCTGGGCCTTCATTCTGCTGGGCGCGCCGGGCCTGCTGCTGGCGCTGGCGCTTTACCTGGCCGTGCGCGAGCCGGTTCGCGGGCGGTTTGATCCCGGCGCCGAGGCGCCGCGCGAAACGGCGCGTCCGTTGGACGCCATGCGCGCGGTCCTCACCACGCCCAGCCTGGTCTTGCTGACCCTGGCCGCGGCGGCCACCAGCTTCACCGGCTACGGGCTGTATCAGTGGATCCCGAGCTTTCTTCAGCGCGCGCAGGGCCTGGAGCTGGAGGCGGTGGGCCGGTTCCTGTCGCCAATCTTCGCTCTGGGCGTCTTGGGCGCGCTGGCGGGCGGCTGGATCGCCGACCGGCTCGGCAAGACGCGCCCGGCCGCCTACGCCCTGGTGCCCGCCGTCACGCTGGCCCTTTCGGCGCCGTTCTTCTTCGCCGCCCTGATCACAAGCGACGGCCATCTGTCCCTGGTGCTGCTCGCCTTTCCCACCCTGCTCAGCTACGCCTGGATCGGCCCGACCCTGGCGGCCAGCCAGACCCTGTCCAGCCCGGCGATCTGCGCCTCTGTGGCCGCGATCATGGGCTTTTTCAACAATCTCATCGGCTTCGGTCTCGGCCCGCTTCTGGTGGGCGTGCTGTCCGACACGCTGCAGGGCGCGGGCGCCGCGCCGGGCGAGGCCCTGCGCACAGCGCTCGTCGTCGGCGCGGGCGGTTATGTGGCCGCCATCGCCCTGTTCATCGCCGCCGGGTTCACCATCAAGCGCGACCTGGCCCGCCGCAATCAGGCTCCGGCCGTCGCAAGCCAGGAGAGCGCGGCGCCAGGCGCGCCCGGGCTGGGCGAACCTTGACAGGCCGGGCCCCGCAGCGCTTCTTGCGCGTCTTTCCCGACCCGCCTTCGCCGCGAGGAGGCCGACCATGACCCCATTCGCCCGCGTCTTCCCCGCCGCGCTCATCACGCTGGCGCTGGCCGCCTGCGGCGCCGAGGCGCCGCAAGGCCAACAACCCCTACCCGCCCGCCCGCCTTTGACTTTGGTCACCGACGCGCTCGGCCCACACGCCGCCACCCGCGCCTTTGACGGCGAGACCGTGGCGATCAGCCAGGTGCTGGCGCCCGCCGGTGAAGACGGCGTGGTCAACGGCGATGTGGAGAGCCAGACCGGCGCGGCCCTGCGCCTTCTGTCCGACCGGCTGGAATCGGACGGGCTGACCCTGGCCGATATCGTCCAGCTCACCGTCCATGTGGTCGTGGACGCGGACGGCTCGCTTGACGCCGACGGCGTGTCGCGCGCCTGGCGGCGCAGCTTCGGCAATCGCATGCAGCCCGCCGCCCCGGCCCGCACCCTCGTGGGCGTCGCCGCCCTGCCCGCGCCTGGCGCGCGGGTCTCGCTTTCCGCGCTGGCCGTCAGGCCGGTTCCCGTTTCCGCCGCCTCCGAGACCGAGACGCCATGATCCCCCGCTACGCCCGCCCGCAAATGACTGAAGTCTGGTCGCAAGAGACCAAGTACCGCATCTGGTTTGAAATCGAGGCCCACGCCACCGACCAGCTCGCCGAGCTGGGCGTCGTGCCCAGGGCCGCCGCCGCCTCGGTCTGGAAAGCCAGGGACATGAGCTTTGACGTGGCGCGCATCGACGAGATCGAGCGTGAGGTGAAGCACGACGTCATCGCCTTCCTCACCCATTTGTCCGAACTGGTCGGCGAGGACGCGCGCTTCGTCCACCAGGGGCTCACCAGCTCCGATGTTCTGGACACTTGCCTGGCCGTCCAGCTGACCCGCAGCGCGGATCTTCTGCTGGAGGGGCTCGACCGTCTGCTGGCGGCGCTGAAGACGCGCGCGCTCGAGCACAAGATGACGGTCTGCATCGGCCGCTCCCACGGCATCCACGCCGAGCCCACCACGATGGGCCTGAAGTTCGCGCGTTTTTACGCCGAGTTCGCCCGCGGCCGCGAGCGCCTGGTGCGCGCCCGCGAAGCTGTCGCCACCTGCGCCATCTCCGGCGCGGTGGGCACGTTCGCCAATGTGGATCCCAGCGTTGAAGCCCACGTCGCCAAGATGCTCGGCCTGACCCCGGAACCGGTCTCCACCCAGGTGATCCCGCGCGACCGCCACGCCGAGTATTTCTCCGCCCTGGCGATCATCGCCTCGTCGATGGAGAATCTGGCCGTGGAGGTGCGCCATCTGCAGCGCTCCGAGGTGCGCGAGGCGCAGGAATATTTCTCCAAGGGCCAGAAGGGCTCCTCGGCCATGCCCCACAAGCGCAACCCGATCCTGACCGAGAACCTCACCGGACTGGCGCGTCTCGTGCGTTCGGCCGCGGCGCCGGCGCTGGAGAATGTCGCCCTCTGGCATGAGCGCGACATCTCCCATTCCAGCGTGGAGCGCGGAATCGGCCCGGACGCCAACATCCATCTCGATTTCGCCCTGCACCGCGCCGCCGGCATGATCGAAGGCCTGATCGTCCACGCCGATCGCTGCCGGGAGAATCTGCAGGCCTATGGCGGCATCCACAATTCGCAGCGCGTCCTGCTGGCCCTCACCCAGGCCGGCGCCAGCCGCGAGCAGAGCTATACGCTCGTGCAGCGCAACGGCATGAAGACCTGGGACGAGGGCGGCCAGCTGGTGGACCACCTCAAGGCCGATGACGGCGTCACCGCCCTGCTCTCCAACGAACAGATCGAAGCCTGCTTTGACGAGGCCTATCACCTCAAGCATGTGGACACGATCTTTGCGCGCGTGTTCACGGAAGGCTGACCCCCGGCACGCGACGCCAGCCGACCGCCTTGACGGCGCCGCATTCGCAAGGCGCCCTTGGGCGGCCCAGCAAACCGGAGCCGTTCATGCGCTTTTCCGCTCGTCTCGCCGCCAGTCTCGCCCTCTGCGCCCTCGCCGCGCCGGCTCTGGCCCAGAGCCCGGCCACACCCCCGAGCGAGTATGAGGGCGCCCGCGGCGCGCTGTTCGGGTCCTATGATGCGGTGGCGTTCGAGATTTTGCAGACGCCCCTGGACGCTGTGGGCGGCGGGCAGGCGATGCGGATCGAGGCGCGCCTGGGAGGTGACTGGGCGGCGTGGCGCAGCGGCGCTGAAGACGACTACATCCTGGTTGATATGGCGGCGAAGCGCCGCCTGACGCTCCCCTTTGGTGAGACCGGCCTTGAGAGCACCAGCCTCTACGCCGAGGCGCGCCGGCGCCTGGACATCTATACTGGCCTGTCGCGGGGCGGGCAGGCGGAGATGATCCGCTTCGGCGAGGCCGGCGAGTTCGACCGCACCTGGCTGGAGGCCGCCATGGGGTTGGCCGCCAATGAGGACGTGCTGGACATCACCGAGACCGAGACCGGCTTTGAAGCCAGCCTTAAGGGCGAACAGGTGTTCTCGGCGGACTATGGCCAGAGTGACGCAAGCGCATGCGACAGCGCGCCCCTGAGCGGAAGCGCCGCCGCGTCGGCGCGCACCCTGGTGCGCCACGCCGCGCCCCTCCATCCCGACATCATGGCGCGCCTTGCCCAGGAGAGCCGCTTTCCTTGCGCCTTCGATTTTCTGGTCTACAGCCCTGAAAGTCCGAACGGGCGGCGCGAAGCGTGGGTGCTTGAAGAGTTTGAGGCCGACGATCCGGTCCTTCCCGGCGGTCTGGACGCCGCCCTGCCCCAGGCCGGGCTGATCGGCGCGGCGGGCGAGGCGGCGCTCATCGCTGCGCGCGGCGACGGCGCGGCGGCGCCCGACGCGGCGTCATTCTTCGAAACCGCAGCCGATCTGCGCAGTCAGGGCGATTTCGCCGGCGCGTTCCTGACCACCACCCAGGAAATCCACCATTTCGGCCCCTGCCCGTCCGAAGCAGTGGGGAGCGGCCGCCTCGCCTGCCAGGAAGTGCGCGCGCTCACCGCCGCCGGCATCGGCGATGCAGACTTTGAACGGGTTCTGGAAGGAACCGCCGCGGTCCGCGAGGGCGACCACGCCACAGCCGTGGAACGGCTCGCGGCCTTCATCGACCGCGAAGACGCCGCCGGCGCCGCGGCGCGCATTCTGGTGGCCAACGAGCTGGTCGCCTGGGGCCGTGAAGGCCTTGAAAGCCGGCCCGATCTGGATCCGGCCGCGCTTTTGTCGGACGCCATCGTGCTCGACCCCTATGCGCCGGACGCCTACTGGCATCTGGCCCGGCGCTATCTGGAAGCCGGCGCGCCCCACGCCGCCTGGGTGTTCTTCGACCTCGGCCGCGCGCTTCCGGGCCGCGATCCGACACCGCTTCTGGCCCAGGCCGACGCCCTGGAGCAGCGCCTGGCCGCCCTGGCGCCTGACTGGACAGGGCCCGCCGACATCGGACTCGAATCGGGCCAGCAATAAAGCGTTCTGTTTAGACAGTTTTACCATTCGTTAACCGCATCACCGGCTCTTGATCATTGAGCAAAGGTATGACGGGAGCGGTCGGAGTCTGATTCCTTGTGGATATACTAGATGTAGGGCTACCTCTTCTGGTTTACACAAGATTAACGATTCCGCTACCGTCGTCCAAACGGTTGGAGAGTGAGTCGGCATGCCGTCCGGGGCGCCTTGGAGTGTGAAGGGGATTGATCCCCGCGCCCGCGCGACCGCCAAGACGGCCGCGCGCAGAGAGGGCATGACCCTTGGCGAATGGCTCAACCGCGTAATCCTGGATGATGACGAGATGGCCCCGTCCGGCGACTGGGAGGGCCAGCTCGACAGCTATCCCGGCTTTGGATCGCCGCGCGGCGACGATGAAGACGCCGCCCTGCGCGAGGTCGTGCGCCGGCTCACCGACCGCCTGGAGGCCGCTGAACATCGCTCCACCCTGGCCCTGACCGGGGTGGACCAGTCGGTGCTCGCCCTGTCGCGCCGCCTTGATTCGATCGAGGACGCCGCCGAGGAGGACGAGGGCGCCGCCACCACCGCCCTCACCCGGCTGCGCGGACAGCATGACGAGCTGATCGAGCGGATCCGCAAGCTGGAGCGTCAGGGCCCTGCGCTGGGCGGAGCCGACCCCCAGGCGGTGAAAGCGCTGGAAGGCACGATCGGCAAGCTGGCCGGGCGCCTTTACGAGACCGAGCGCGACGTTCGCACCGAGCTTGATAATCTCGCCCGCAAGGACGAACGCCGCCAGGGCCAGGCCGACCGCGCCATGAAAACGCTCACCGAGCGGGTCGAGGAGGCTGAACGCCGGGCTCGACAGGACGGTGAGGATCTGCGCGCCCGGGCGGACAATCAAGACAAGCGGGTCGGCGAGGTGCTCTCGGGGCTGCAGGACGCCGCGCGCAGCCTGCAGAGCCGCATCATCGCCGCGGAAAACGCCACCCACCGCGCCGCCGAGGCCCTCACCGGCAGCCAGGAGCGCCTGGATGCGCGCCTGCGCGAGCTGGAGGCCCGGACCGGCGACGCGGTCGACTCCGACGACATCCAGCGCCGCTTTGACGGCCTGGGCCGCGAGCTGGCCGATCTGATCCGTGAAACCCGCGCCGACTGCGCCCGCCAGGTGGCTGCGATTTCGGGCAAGGGCGACGATGCAGGCCGACTGGAGCACGCCCTCACGGCGGCTGAATCGCGCCTGTCCCAGGCCGAGACCCGCCAAAGCGCCGCGCTGACCCGCATCGCCGAGGAAGTCGGGCGACTGTCGCGCGCGGTGGACGGGCGCATCGCCGAGGCGGAGCGCCGCCTGGAAGGCAAGTTTTCCGAGACCGAGGCCCGCCGCGACACCCGCGAGACGCGCTCGGAAATGGAGGCGCGCCTGGACCGGGTGCGCCAGGAAAACGCGTCCGCCGTTCGCAAGATCGGCGAGCAGGTCGCCAAGCTCGGCGAAAGCCTCTCCGACCGCGTGCACCAGGCCGAGCAGCGCAGCGCTCAGGCTGTGGAGGCCGCCGGCGAACGCATGGCCGAAGTGGTGGAGAAGCTGGAAACCCGGCGCGGCGCGTCGGAAGCCGATCTGGAGGGGCGGATCCGGGCCAGCGAGGAACGCACCGCCCAGCGCATCGAAGACGCCATGAAGGGCGTGCACACCCGCCTGGATCAGGCGCGCGGGGAAACCGCCGACGCCCTGTCCCCGGTGCAGCGCGCCATGACCGCTTTGGCCGACCGGCTTGAAGCGATCGAGAAATCGCGTCAGGCGCCGGCCGCGCCCGAGGCGCCGAAAAGACGCCGCGGCGGTGGCGGCGGCGGCGATGACGGCGGGTATGGCGGCGACGACGCCTCATCCGGCCCCGACTTTTCAAAACCCCTGCCCCAGCCGCCCGGCCTGGCCAGGGACGCCTTCGAAGAGACCGCCGCCGATCCCGGCGCGGCGCGCGACGCCTTCGTGGTGGACGCCGAGGCGCCACGCGCGCAGGCGCCCCGCCGCAAGGCCGCCGCAGCCGCCAGCGAAGACTGGGCCTTCGAAACCAAGGCCGAACCGGCTGAAGAGCCCAAGCCGCAACGCCGCCCCGCGCGCCTTGGCGCGTCGGCCGACGCCGACTTCCTGGAAAACGCCCGCAAGACCGTGCGCGCCAATCGGGGCGGCGTGCAGTGGGACGAGCCGCGCCCCGAGCCCGGCGCGGGACGCGGCCGCATGCTGCTGATCGGCGCGGGCGTGCTGGGCTTCGCGGCTGTGGCGGCGGCGGCCGGCATGCTCGCCCTTGAAGCGTTCAGCGGGCCTGGCCCCGAGAGACCCCGCGCCGCCGACCCGGCCGACGCGCTGTCCACCCTGTTTGCTGAAGACACTGGCGCGCCGCAGGCCGCACCCGGGCCGGCCACTTCTGAGCCCTCCCCTGAGACCGCCTCTGAAACCGCGCCGCAGGACAACCTGCGCACCGCGGCCCCGGCGAGCGAAGCCGCGATCGACGAAACGGGGGGCGGCGAAGTGGCGGCGGGAGCCGGCGTCGAGCCGGAGGCTGGGCCCGGCGCCCCCGCGCCGGCGGAGCAAGACGTCCCTTTTTCTGAAGCCGGCTTGATCCGTGTCGAGCCGGCGACGCTGGAGGCTGCGGCGCGCGCTGGTGATTCGGTGGCGCGCTATCAGCTGGCGGTGCAGCAGCTTGAAGCCGGCGCCGTTCAGGACGCCGCCCGCCTGATGGCCCGCGCCGCGGAGCAGGGCGTGCCCGCCGCCATGCGCCGCTACGCGCTGATGCTCCAGGCCGGCGACGGCGTGACGGTCGACCGGGAGGCCTCGCGCGCCTGGATGGTGCGCGCAGCTGAAGCCGGAAACGTTCAGGCCATGCACGATTCCGGCGGCATGTTCATCAACGCCGGCGACGCGCCGGACAATCAGGCGGCCGCCGCGCGCTGGTTCGAACAGGGCGCCCTGCACGGCGTGCGCGACAGCCAGTTCAACATGGCGCTGCTTTATCAGGAAGGTTTCGGCGTTCCCCTGAGCCCGGCCGACGCCTACGCCTGGTTCACCATCGCGGCCAACGCCGGCGATTCCGATGCGGCTGCGCGCGCCCAGACGCTGCGCCCGGAACTCACGCCCGAAGCGCGCCGTCAGGCCCAGGCCGCCGCCGCCGGATTCACGCCGCGTGAGAGCGACCCGGCGAGCCAGGGCGTCTACCCGGCCCAGCCCTGGGATCTTGGCGTGACAGATCTTGCTGCACGCGCACAAGCCTTACTGGGCGAACTTGGTTATGATCCTGGCCCGGCCGACGGCGTTCTGGGTGACCAGACCCGCCGGGCGCTGGTCCGCTTTCAGCGCGATGCAGGGATCGAACCCGGCTCGCCGTTGAGCGCGGATCTGATCGCCCGGTTGGAACGCGCCGTCGCCAGCTAGCGCAAGCCAGGGCGATCGACGTGCAAATCTACCTCCCGATCGCAGAAATCAGCCTGAACCTCTACCTCCTTCTGAGCCTCGGCCTCGGGGTGGGATTCCTGTCGGGCATGTTCGGCGTTGGCGGCGGATTTCTGATGACGCCGATCCTGATCTTTCTGGGCGTGCCGCCGGCCGTGGCGGTGTCCACCCAGGCCAACCAGATCGTCGCCAGTTCGGTGTCCGGCGCGCTCGCCCACTGGCGGCGACGAAGCCTCGACGTGAAGATGGGCCTGGTGCTCATCGCTGGCGGGGTGTTCGGCTCGGTTTCAGGCGTGCAGCTGTTCTCGATCCTGCAGGCCATGGGCCAGATCGATCTGGTGATCTCGCTTTGCTATGTGGGCTTTCTCGGCGTCATCGGCGGACTGATGTTCGTGGAGAGCGCCGGCGCGATCCGGCGGCGCTATTCCAAGACGCCGCGCCCGAAGAAAAAACGCCGCAAGCGCGGCGTCATCGACGCGCTGCCGTTCAAGACCCGCTTCCCGGTGTCCGGGCTCTACATGAGCGTGATCCCGCCGCTGGCCATCGGGTTCCTGGTGGGCGCGCTGGCCGCACTCATGGGCGTCGGCGGCGGCTTCGTCATGGTGCCGGCGATGATCTATGTCCTGCGCATGCCCACAAATGTCGTCATCGGCACCAGCCTGTTCCAGATCCTGTTCGTCACCGCCCTGACCACGGTGCTGCAGGCGGCGCAGAACCAGACCGTGGACGTGATGCTGGCCGGCCTTCTGATCGTCGGCGGGGTGATCGGCGCCCAGATCGGCGCGCGCGTCGGCGCGAAAGTGCGCGCAGAGGAATTGCGCGCCGCGCTGGCGCTGATGGTGCTTCTGGTGTGCGGCAAGCTCGCCTGGGATCTCGGCGCGACGCCGCAGGACCTGTTCGTCCTGATGGATACGCGGGAGGCCTCATGATCGCGCGCATCTTCACCGGGCCGTCAGCGCTGACAGCCCTTGTCGCGTGCTGCCTTGCGCTCGCCGCGCCAGCTCAGGCCGGGTCTCAGACAGCAGCTCAGGCCGAGGCGCCGGTTCCGGCGCAGGAAGGCGGCGGTCCGCCCGTGGCGCGCATCTCTGCGGCTCTGACGCAGGACGTGGTGGAGATCCGCTCCAATTTCTCCGGCGCCGAGCTGACCTTGTTCGGCGCCGCGGCCGGCCTTGAAGACGGCGACGACATCGTGATGATCGTGCGCGGTCCCCAGCGCGACATGCGCGTGATGCGCAAGCGGCGGGTCCTGGGGATCTGGATCAACGCCGCGCCGGTGCGCTTTGAGGCGGTGCCGAGCTTCTACGCCGTCGCCTCCACGCGCCCGCTGGACGAGTTCGCGACGTTCTCGGCGCTGCGGCGCAATTCCATGGGGATGGAGCACCTGCGCCTGTCGGCGCCGGAGACCGAGCGCACCGAAACCCGCTTCGGGGTCACCGACATGCGCGTGTCGGATCTGGGCGCGGACATCATCGACTATCGCGCAGCCGTGGTGCGCAACAAGGAGCGCCAGGATCTCTACGCCGAGGCGCCGGGCGGGGTGGAGATCATCGATAACGGACTGTTCTCGGCCCGGCTTTTCCTGCCGCCGGTGACGCCCACGGGCGTTTACGACGCCGAGGTCTATCTGTTCCGCGACGGCGCGCCCATCGCGCGCTGGACAGACACCCTGGAAGTGGTCAAGGCGGGCGCAGAGCGGGCCATCTATGACCTTGCGCACCAGCACCCCCTTGTCTACGGCGTTCTAGCCGTGATCATGGCGGTGCTGGCCGGATGGATCGCCGCCGCATTCGGCCGCAGGCAGTAAAAAGGCCCTATACCGATGAAACCACTCAGCGACGCCCCCCTCGCCCCGGTCCTGCTCGGCTTCGCCGGGATCCTTCCCTTCATCGCCGGCGCGCTGGGACTGGCGCTCGGCGGTCAGGCCGCGTTGCAGGCGGCCAACGCCCTGCCGGTCTACGCCGCGGTGATCCTCTCCTTCATGGCCGGCGGACGCTGGGCCAGCGAGCTGGTCATCCATGGCGACAAGCCGCGCACCGGGGTTCTCGTCCTGGCGATTCTCATCGCGCTGGCCGGCTGGATCGCGGTGCCGCTCCAGGTCTGGAGCCGGCCCGGCTCGGCGGTGAATTTCGAGCTGATCGGCTGGGGCGTCCTGATCGCCGGCTTCGTGATCCAGTTTCTCTGGGACCGCTCGGCGATCCGCGACGCCCTGTTTCCCGGCTGGTATCTGCCGCTGCGGTTGTATTGCACGCTGGGCGCGGTGATCAGCCTGTCGCTGGCCGCCTTCATCCGCTGGTCGCCCACCTTCAGCCTCTAGGCCTCGAGCAAGCGCACGTTCGCCAGCTTCGCCAGGCGCGGGTCAAACGTGACAAGTTCAGTCGCGCCCGACCGCTCGGCGGCCGCCGCGATCATGGCGTCGGCGAAATCGAGCTGGGGCGTCGCCCTGTATTGTTTCCAGATCGCCCGCACCTCGGCGTCGGCCTCGATCGTCACGTCGGGGGCGATCAAGAGGTCATAGAGGACCTGCGCCACATCCTCGCGCTCATAGCGATAGCTGTGGGTGAGCACCCACACCAGTTCGAGCAGGACTTCGCGGCAGATATAGATTGGATCATCAACCGAGCGCGCTTCCATGAAGCGCCGGGCAGCTTCGCTTTGTTCAGGATGATCGCCGGTCAGGAGCCTGACCAGAATATTGGTGCCGACGGCGATCATGCCTGGTCTTCACCCTCATCCTCCAAGCCTTCCGGCCCGGCCTCGCTCATTTCTTCAAGCGTAATCGCGCGCCGGCCCGGCCGATAGAGCATTCCGGCCAGTTCGGCGATCGGCCGAGGTTTCACCAGCTCGACCCGATCGCCGAAAACCATAAATCGCACATGGTCGCCCGGCCCGATATCGAGCGCGTCACGCACCTCTCTGGGTACTGAAATCTGGTTCTTGGACGAGAGCTTGTGGTCTGACATTGCGAGTCCTCGGTAAGGTAAAGCGCTCCCTGGAAACGCCTTACCTTACAGTGATCCGCCTTACTTTTCCAGATTTACTCGTATTTGAACGTCAGGCCCGCATGGGCGCTCAAGCGATCAATGAGGGCGTTGCCCAGCGCCGGCGCCGGCGTCCAAACCCCGCCGGGCGTGACTTCCATGGCGATGTCGCGGGCCAGCGCGATGGCGCTCTCGGCGATCATTTTCGAAGTGGAGCCATAGCCGGGATCCCGGTCGCCGGCGACACTGGCGGTAAGGTGATCGCCATTGACCATCTCGCCGGTGAACATGATCTCGTAATAGCCGGTCTCGCGCTCCTCCTTGGAGGGGCCTTCGCCGGGCTTGGGCGGATTTTCCGACATGGATTTGTCGTTGGCCACGTGATTGGCGATCTTTTCGCCCTTCTCGCCGTCTCCGGTGAGCATCATCTCGTCATACTGGAAGTCCTCGCCATAGCGGTGACCCATCAGGAAGTTGGAGCGGTGGATGTTCTTGGTGTTGATGGTGGCCATCATGAAGGGCGCGGACCAGGATTTGAGATCCTCTTCATAGACCGGCTTGGAGCCCGAGGGCTGTTTCGGCCCGTCAAAGCCCGGCGTCAGGGAGAACGGGTCTTTAAGCCAGTTGATGATCTCCGGCTCGCGCCCGGCGCGCTTCATGGTTTCAGCGAAGCTTGCCGCCGTGCCGCCGGAGAAGGTGCCCTTCATGGAGCGCACCCGGCCCTTCACGTGCTGGATCGGCGCGCCGGATCGCCGGATCGCCTCGTCCTGCAGGAACAGCACGCCGAGATCAAAGGGGATGGAGTCAAAGCCGCAGGACAGAACGATGCGCGCCCCGGTCTCCCTGGCTTTGGCGTCGTACTTCTCAATCATGTCCTTCATCCAGGCGGGCTCGCCGCACAGATCGACATAATTGGTGGCGTTCTGAACGCAGGCGCTCAGAAGCGGTTCGCCATAAAGCTGGTACGGCCCCACCGTGCTGATCACCGCCTCGGTCCGCCCGCTCATGGCGAGCAGCGAGGGGTGATCATCGCTGTCGGCCACGACAAGCGGCGTGTCGGACGGCGCGTTGATTTCATCGCGGACCGCCTTGAGCTTGTCCTCGGATCGGCCGGCCATCGCAAAGCGCACCCCGGGATGGGCGGAGGCGAGATACTCCGCAACCAGGCGCCCGGTGAAACCGGTGGCTCCGTAAACGACGATCTCGAACTCGCGACGACTCATGGTGGTGGTCCTTTTTTCAGCCCTTGGGTCAAATCAGCGCGAAAGGTCGTCGCTTCGCCTCGCCATGGCAAGGGGGGCGGGCCGGTTTTCCCTCAGCCGCGCCGTCAGTCGCCGCTCAGCTTGGCGCCGGCCACCGGATAAACCCGCTCGCGCCCGATCATCCAGGCGGTGGGACGTTCAGCGAAGATTTCCGCCCAAGCGGTGTCGCAGACATTGAGCCCGCCGGTGAACGCCCCGAATGCCGGCATCACCAGGCGCGTCCCGTCCGTGGCGAAGCAGCGCCGGCGCATGGCCCGGCCGCGCACAGTGACGCGCGCGCACGGATGAAGGTGACCGGCCACCTCGCCCGCCTGCCCGCCCGACTGGGGCTCATGGCGCAGGGTGAGCGGACCAAGCTGCGCCTCATGCGCGGTGCGGCCGCCAAAACGGGCGGGCGGCTCTGGGTCGTGATTGCCCTCGATCCAGAGCCAGTCCTCCACCGAGGCCACGAGCGCGGCCAGCATGCGCGCATCATCGCCGTGGATGCGCCCGTCCGCGCCCAGATCATGGAAGCTGTCGCCCAGGGCCACCACGCGCGCCGGTTTCAGGCGTGTGATCGTATCGGCCAGGGTCTTCAGGGTCGCGCGCGTGTCATAGGGCGGCAGGAAACGGCCCTTCGCCGCATAGGCGCTGCCCTTCTCAAAATGCAGGTCGGCGACCAGGAGGGCTCCTGTTTCCAACTCCAGCGCCGCGCCGGAAATGTCGGCTGCCAGGCGGGCGCCGTTCACAGTCATCACGGCGTCGGGGCGGGGCGGAAGGGTCTGAAGCATGGTGTCCACATAGGCGCACGAAGCATGAACGGGCAAGAGCGCGCCGCCGCTGTGCGTCGCGGCGCCGGGCAGGCGTGCGTGCGTGCGCGGGTTCACCTTTCGCCCCGCCCGGCCTAGGTTTCACTCAAAGTAAAAATCCGGGGAGAACCACCCATGCGCCTTGCCCGCTCCACCGCCGCCTTCGCCGTATCAGTCGTGTCCGCGGCCATCCTCGCCTCCTGCTCGCAGCCCATAGACAGCGAGGCGCCCGCCGCGCAGGGAAACGAAGAGACCCGCCAGATCGCGGCGCCGGACTATCCTGCAACTCGCACGGTGGATCAGGTGGACGTCTATCAAAGCGCGGCGCAGGGCGAGGTGACGGTGGCCGACCCCTATCGCTGGCTGGAGACCGATGTGCGCGTCTCAGACGAAGTCGCCGACTGGGTGGCGGCGCAGAACGGCGTCACCAACGCCTATCTGGCTGAGCTGCCCGGCCGCGAGATCATCGCCAACCGTCTGGCGGAACTTTGGAATTACGAGCGCTTCGGCCTACCGAGCGTTCAGGGCGGCCGCTATTTCTTCACCCGCAATGACGGTCTTCAGGATCAAAGCGTGCTGCTGGTCCAGGACGGGCTGGACGGCGACTCGCGCGCGCTCATCGATCCCAACACCTGGTCTGAAGACGGCACCACGGCGCTCGCCGGTTATCAGGCGAGCCCGGACGGATCGAAGCTGGCCTATTTCGTTCAGGAAGGCGGCTCGGACTGGCGCACGATCCGCGTGCTGGACGTGGCCACAGGAGAGGTTTCATACGACGAGATCGACTGGGTGAAGTTCTCGCCCCTGTCCTGGGCCAAGGACGGATCAGGCTTTTATTATTCGCGCTACCCCGCGCCCGAGGACGGCGAGGAGTTCACCGCGCTCAATCTCAACCAGGCGATCTACTTCCATGAGATAGGGACCGAGCAGAGCGCGGACCGCGAGATCATCGCCGATCCGGAGAACCCTGAAACCGGCTGGCGCGGGAGCGTCAGCGATCACGGGCGCTATCTGATCGTGCGCTCCTCCACCGGGACCGACGGCAATGCGGTCGCCGTCCTCGATCTGGAAACGCCGGACGCCGAGCCGGTCTCGATCTTTGAGGGCTTCGCCAACAATCATCTCTATGTGGGCAATCTGGGCGAGACCTTCCTCTTCCACACCGATCTGGGTGCACCGAACGGGCGCATCGTTTCGGTGGACCTGTCCGATCCCGCCACCCTCACCGATGTGGTGGCCGAGACCGGCGACGTGATCACCGGCGCCGACCATGTGGGCGGCCATATCATCGTGGAGCGCATGAAGGACGTGGCCAGCCAGGTGGACGTCTACACCCCGGCTGGTGATCGGGTGCGCTCGGTGGCGCTGCCGGGCCTTGGCGTGGCGTCGGGATTCTCCGGCTCGCCGGACCGCGCGGAGACCTTCTACGCCTATGAAAGCCTCACCCAGGCGCCGACCCTCTACCGCTATGACGTGGAGACCGGCGAGAGCAAGATCTTCCGCGCGCCGGAGCTGACCTATGATCCGGCTGACTATGTCGTGGAGCAGGTGTTCTATGAGAGCAC
>Ga0307957_1000002_pt1 | contig 167692 bp, 152 predicted proteins | sample OrgLakmetagen490_FD_201830 | JGI IMG/M metagenome (GOLD analysis project Ga0307957, IMG submission 201830) | Saline water microbial communities from Organic Lake, Antarctica - #490 | ecosystem: Environmental > Aquatic > Non-marine Saline and Alkaline > Saline | place: Antarctica: Organic Lake... | reverse complement strand
GCCAGGGTGCGCAGGTCCCCCAGGGCAGAGCCCTGGCCCGGCTCGGTCAGGGCCATGGTGCCGCTGTAACGGCCATCGAGCATGGCGGGCAGGTACTTGTTCTTGAGTTCCTCACTGCCAAAGCTCTTGAGCAGGTTGGCGGCGCCAATGGTGAGAAACGAGTAGGCGGTGCTGGACACGTTGGCGGCGTTGAAATAGGCCATGGAGGCCCGCAGTACAACTTCCGGAAGCTGTGAGCCGCCGTCATCAAAATCGTGATGGGACGCCAGGAATCCGGCCTCGGCAAACGCGTTCCATGCCGTCCGGGTCTCGGGAATCAGGGTGACTTTCTGGCCGTCGAACGCGGGCTCGTTGGCATCGCCTTTCTGGTTGTGGGGCGCGAAATGCCGGGTGGCAATGTCGCGGGCGGTATCGAGCGTGGCGTCAAAAATGGCGCGGTCATGATCGATATACCGGGTACGGGTCAGAAGAGCTTCGGTGTCGAGAACTTCGTATAACTGGAATTCGAGATCACGTTCGTTGAGCAGTTTTGCCATGGGGTTTCTCCGGTGCAGACAGACCCGGACCATAAGCTCCGGGTCGTCAGTTTGCTAGACCTCCAGCCATTCTTTCCGTATTTCCGGGCTGTTGCGCAGGTCTTCCGGTGTACCTTCGAACTGGATCTGGCCGTCGCCCATCACGTAGATGCGGTCTGCGATGTCGAGGGCAATGGAAAGCTTCTGCTCTACCAGTAGCACCCCGATACCTTTCTGCGCCATTTCCTGGAGGATGGCGGCCACATCGGCCACGACTTTCGGTGCCAGGCCCTCGGTAGGTTCGTCAACCAGAATGCATTTGGGATCACCCATCAGGGCCCGGAACATGCTCAGCATCTGTTGCTCGCCGCCGGACAAAACTTCCGCCGGCGTATGTTCCCGTTCACGAAGCCGTGGGAAACGATCGTAGGCCGTCTCCAGAGTCCATTGCTCTCCGGTCTGGGCCTTTTTCTTCATGCCCAGTTCCAGGTTCTGAAGCACCGTCAGGCCCGGGAAAATGGCCCGGTCTTCAGGCACGTAACCTAGCCCGGCGTGAGCAATGCTGTGTGGCGCCATTCCGGACAGCTGCATGCCGTTGAATTCGATGTGTCCCCGGGGTGGCACCAGGCCCATCACAGCCTTGCACAGGGTGGAGCGGCCGACGCCATTACGGCCCAGCAGACTGACAATCTGACCGCCTTTGACCTCCATGCTGACACCACGAAGAACGTGACTCTTGCCATAAAACGCGTGTAAATCCTCAATTTTCAGCATCAGTGGACCTCCGTACCGAGATAGGCTTCCTGGACGGCCGCATTGTTGCGGATGTCTTCGGGGGTGCCGGTGGCGATGATTTCGCCGTAGACCAGCACGGAGATCCTGTCCGCCAGTTCGAAGACCACGTTCAGGTCGTGTTCGACCACCACCAGGGTGTTTTCACCGGTCATGCGCTGGATCAGGTCGATAACGTCGGCGGCTTCCTTGCGGCTCATGCCTGCGGTGGGCTCGTCCAGCAGAATGACCTGGGCGCCGGAGGCGATGGTGCAGCCTATTTCCAGTGCACGCTGCTCTGCATAGGTAAGCAGCGAAGCCGGTGTTTCTGACTGGTTGGTGAGATTGAGCTGGCCCATGAGCTTGTGGGCCCGTTCGGTGACCGGGCCCTGTTTGAGCACACTCTTCCAGAACGAATACTTGTGGCCTTCTGACCAGAGCAGTGAGCAGCGCAGATTCTGCATGACCGTCATGTTCTGAAACAGGTTGGTGACCTGAAAGCTGCGGCTGAGACCAAGCCGGTTCACTTTGTGGGCCGGTAGATTGTGAATATCGGCGCCGAACAGTTTGATGGTGCCATCGGATACCTTCATCCGGCCACTGATCAGGTTGTAAAGGGTGGATTTGCCGGCGCCGTTGGGTCCGATAATAACGTGGCGTTCGTTTTCACGGATGTCCAGATCTACGCCGCGAATGATTTCCGCGCGCCCGAAGTTCTTTTTGACGCCTTTGAGTTCCAGTGCGTTACGGGATGTCATGCGTTACCTCCGTCAGACTTGGCGCCAGTCAGGCGGGCGAGAATTGGTTTGGCGTGGAACAGCATCAGGCCGAAGCCAATAATCGCGATACCGAAGGAAACCACCCAGGGCAGAAAGCTGGTAGCGTCCACGGTCACACCCATCAGGACAAAGGGTGCGCCAGGATCCCAGCTGCGGAAGTAGTGGTAGGAAAGCTCAATGACGCAGATCAGCCCGAAAATGCCAGTCAGGGCTGCCGCCAGTAGATAGATGCGGATATGGCCGTTGCCTTTCCAGCCACCGGCTTTCCAGACCAGATATTGCTGGTGGACGATTCCCACTATGCCCATGGGTGCGAACATGACAATGCCGATGAACAGCAGGCCGAAGTACAGCACCCAGGCTTCAGTGTAGGAGGACAGGGAAGACTCCAGAATGGTGACCAGACTTGAACCCACGATCGGGCCGACAAAGTAGCCGATGCCGCCAATGTAGGTGCCCAGCAACACGGCGCCGGACTGAAGCTGACCTACCACTTCGGCATTGACGATCTCATCGGTAATCACGAAGAGTCCGCCGGCCAGGCCGGCAAAGAAGGTCGACAGCGAGAACTGAAGGAACCGCACCATGACGGGATTGTAGCCGACAAACTGGGCCCGCTCGGGGTTGTCCCGCACGGCGTTTGCCATCCATCCCAGGGGCGTCTTCTTGAGCAGATAAATCAGGATGGCTGCGATCAGTGTCCAGAACACCACCAGGTAGTAGACGGTCGTGCTGGAGCCATAATCAAGGCCAAACAGCGAGCTGATGCGGGTGCGATTGCCGAACAGTCCCGCTTCGCCACCGAAGAAATCCGAAAACATCAATGAACTGGAGTAAACCAGCGCGCCCAGTCCGAGAGTAATCATGGCAAAAACGACGCCGGCCTTGCGGGTGGAGACGGCGCCAAAAATGATGCCGAAACCCAGTCCCGCGAAAGCGCCCACCAGAGGCAGCAGCTCAATGGGGATGCCTGCGCCCTCGGCGTCGTTGATGCTGCGCAGGGCGTGCATGGCCACGTAGGCCCCGAGGCCAAAATAGACCGCGTGACCGAAGGACAGCAGGCCGGTATTGCCCAGCAGCATGTTGTAGGACAGGGCGAAAATAATCGCTATGCCCATGTGGCTGAGCAGGTTGATGTCATGGCCGGAGGAAAAAATCTGCGGCAGGATCAGTGCCACGATTGGAATTGCTACCCAGGGCCAGAACTTCAGCAGGCCGGATGAGCCTGCTTGGGTATTGGTCGCCATAGTCTTGGTTTCCTGTTGCGGTGTTGTCATGCTTCACGCTTCCCGAGTATGCCGCGAGGTCTGAAAATCAACGTCAGCACCAGCAGCAGGAAGGGCAGAACAGGCGCCAGACGGGTGGTTTCCATGTGCCAGAGAACGCCGAAGAAGCCGCTGTCTTCAATCCCGAGGGTGCCGATGGAGTCAGCCAGGGAAAAATTGATCGACAGAAAGAAGGTTTGCAGTATGCCTATCAGCAGGGAGGCGATCAGGGCACCTGGAACGGAGCCGAGGCCGCCCAGTACCACCACCACGAATACGATGGGGCCCATCATGAAGGCCATGCCGGGGTCGGTTACGAACTGAATCCCGCCAACGACACCGCCGAGGCCTGCAAGGGCACAGCCAAAGGCAAACACCAGTGTGAACACCATGGGCACGTTGTGTCCGAGTGCGCTCACCATGTCCGGGCGGGACAGGGAGCCCTGGATGATCAGGCCGGCCCGGGTTTTCTTGATCAGTAGCCAGAGCCCTGCGAACATCAACACAGATATCGCCAGGATGAAAACCTTGAACGCGGAGTAATCAAGGCCCGCCATAGAGAATGCCGTAAAATCAAGGATTCCCGGCATATCGTAGGGTACAGGTACGGTGCCCCAGAAAAGGGCGACAAGCTCTTCGATAACGTAGGCAAGACCGAAAGTGAACAGCAGTTCGGGAACATGACCGAACTGATGTACCCGCCTCAGGCCGTATTTTTCCACTCCGGCGCCGACAATGCCGACCAGAATGGGTGCAAGAAAGAGGGCAATCCAGAAGCCGGTTGCCAGTCCGACAGTGTAGGCAAAATAGGCGCCCAGCATGTAGAAGCTGGCGTGTGCAAAGTTCAGCACTCCCATCATTCCGAAGATGAGCGTGAGACCACTGGACATCATGAACAGCAGCATGCCGTACAGCACGCCATTAAGTATGGAGTAGGCAATGATATCGAGCATGGTGAGACGAATCCCTGGTTTATAGCTCTGAAAAGTTCCGGTGGCGTTGCGCCACCGGAGGACCGCTCGGAGGGGTTATGGACGTCTCATGTTGCAGGTGGTTTCATCCGTTGCCTGAGAGACAGGAATTCTGGCAAGAGTGCGGAAGCCAACGCCGGAGTTGTCCGCGTCGTACTTGGCATCAGCATCCATAACCGACACGTACATCGGCTGCAGCAGCTGATGGTCCTGCGCACGCATGGTGACCTCTCCGGTCTGGGACTGGAAGGTCATGCCTTCAAATGCCTTGGCAACCGCGTCAGATTCGGTAGAACCTGCTTTCTCGATAGCCATTTTGAGCATCTGCATCTGGTTATAGACGCGATGGTAGTACCAGTCGATTTCCGGATAGCGCGATTTGAACTCCTGGAACCACTTTTCATACTCGGTGTGGCCCTCGTCGACGTTCACGTCAGCGTGCCATTCGCTAATCTGGTACACCTGGTCTTCACCCCTGGCGCCAATTGCCGCAGGCGTGCCCAGGCCGCCACCATAGTAGGTGTAGATGTCCACATCGAGGCCGGCACTGTCGATGGCCCGCACCAGCAGGGACAGGTCGTTGCCCCAGTTGCCTGTGACTACGCTGTCGGCACCGGAGTTCTGAATCCGCGACACGTAGGGAGAGAAGTCCCGCACCTGGGCAATCGGGTGAAGTACGTCGCCCACGATTTCCGCATCAAGATTTTTTTCTTCAACCAGGGTTTTCATCCGCTTGGAGATGAACTGGCCGTGAGAGTAGTCCTGATTGATCAGGAAGATGCCGTCGACTTCGTCGTCCCTGTCGGTCTTGATGAAGTTGGACAGGGCTTCCAGTTTGATGGCGCTGTTGGCGTCAAAGCGGAAATGGTAGAAGCTGCAGCGCTCGTTGGTGAGTGCCGGGTCTACCGCCGCGTAGTTCAGGAAAATCACCTTGGAGTCCGGGTTGCGGCGGTTGTTGCGGTCAACGGCCTCAACGATGGCGCCGGCGACGTTGGAGCCGTTGCCCTGGGTCACAAAGGGGATGTCATCGTCAATGGCGCGCTGAACCAGCTGCACGGATTCTGACGGGCTTTGTTTGTTGTCCATGCCGACGATTTCCACGTCGCGTCCCATAATGCCGCCCGCTTCGTTCATCTTTTCAGCGGCAAAACGGAAATGCTTCAGCCCGGCATCACCAACGTTCGCAAAGGGCCCGGAAAGCGGCTCGATGTAGGCAATACGGATGGGGTGGTTGTCGGCCTGGGCGAACGAAGAAATCGCCACCGTAAGCCCAAGCATGGTGCCAGCGAAGATGCCGGTCTTTTTGTGTCGAGTCATGATATTCTCCTGCTTTACCACCACCAACACGGCAGTGGAATTTTTGTAATTGTTTGACGGAGCTCAGTTTCAGACTGTAAAGCAAGCGCTTGGTCTATTCAATTGTACGAGTCATTATCATTTCCTATGGCATTGGCCTTTAAGGTAGCATGTTTTCTTTTTTAGTCTCGCACGGTCGAGGGCCCATCTAGGATTAACCCCCGGGTGGCCAGGCAGAGCGGGACAGTGCCGCGGGTGTAATCTCGTCAATGGACTTGCAGCCTGACAGCCCCATGGTGAGCTCAAAGTCGGTTTTCAGGTTGGCGATTACTTCACGCACTCCGGCTTCGCCGGCAATGGCGAGCCCGTAAGCCCAGGGGCGGCCCAGGCCGACAGCCGTAGCCCCAAGAGCCAGCGCCTTGAAGACATCGGCGCCGCTGCGAATGCCGCTATCCATAATGACCGGCATGCGACCGTCAACCGCCTCAACTACCGCCGACAGGGCTTCAAAACTACCGATGGCACCGTCTACCTGCCGTCCGCCATGGTTGGAGACAATAATGCCGTCCATGCCATAAGCCACCGCCTGACGGGCATCATCCGGGTGCTGGATGCCCTTGAGCACAATCGGCAGCCTGGTGTGATCCCGAAGCATCTGCAGGTTGTCCCAGGTCAGCGAGGGTTTCGAGTAAATGGCAATAAATTCCTCTGCCGCGGACGTGGTTGTGTTCTCGAGTCTTTCCAGAAAGACCGGGTCGCTGGTGTACTGGGCAATACCCTTGCCTCGAAGGAAGGGCAGATACGCCAGATCCAGGTCCCGGGTCCGCCAACCCAGGATTGTGGTATCCAGGGTTACCACAATGGCCTCGCAGCCACAGCGCTCGGCCCGGGTAACCAGAGACCTGACCAGGTCATCCGATTTACTCCAGTACAGCTGGAACCAGCGCGCGGCGTCGCCCATGGCGGTCGCTACCTGCTCCATGGGCTGGGACGCCTGGTTGGAGAAAATCATCGGAATGCCTTCCGCCGCGGCGGCCCGGCCGACCGCTTCGTCGGCGTCCGCGTGGGCCATTTCCAGCACCCCGATGGGGCTCAGTAAAAGGGGGCTCGGTAGGCTGCGGCCAAAGAGACTGACCGTGGTATCCCGTCTGGAAACGTCATTGAGCATGCGCGGTACGATGCGCCAGTGATCAAACGCTTCCCGGTTTGCCCGCATGGTGTTTTCCAGGCCGGCGCCGCCGGCAATGTAGCTGTAGGCCTCGGGGCTCATGGCGTCGCAGCCCTTGCGTTCGAGCTCGTGGAAATCCACCGGCACCAGAGGCTTTTCTCCGCCCAGGCCCCGGGTGTAGATGTCCTGCTGACGGCTGATCGTTGGGGGTCGACGATTGGCGGGGCTGTTGTCCATGGGGCACTCCGTTGTTGTTAATATGATGTCACTATAGCGACAGGTCGTCTGGTTGCAACCGGGCGGCAAAGTCGGGGGCAGTTTTTAGCCATGTCCCGCTTCGAGCCGGGCTGAGGGTCAGCCAGGGCTGCATTCATTTCGTGCTAAACTGAGCCTGCAAAAGCGACCTTGTTAAAATTTCAGAACGGAATAAAACAGTCATGATTGAGCCGCAGATCCCTGAAGACGAAAAAGAAAGGCTCGAAACACTAAGAACCCTCCAGCTGCTCGATACCGAACCAGAAGAAAGGTTTGATCGCCTGACCCGTCTGGCCAAGCGAATATTCGGTGTGCCCATTTCTCTGGTGACCCTTGTCGACGGCGACCGGCAGTGGTTCAAGTCCAGGCAGGGGCTCGACACCACTGAAACGCCGCGAAACATTTCTTTTTGCGGACACGCGATTCTGAGAGAAGACGCGCTCGTCGTTGAAAATGCTCTGGAGGACGATCGTTTTTTTGATAATCCTCTGGTCGTGGACGATCCCAATATACGGTTTTATGCAGGTCACCCCCTGACGGTCTCTCAGGGCGGAAAGATGGGAACACTCTGCCTGCTTGATATCGAGCCCCGAGAATTCAACGAGGAAGATCGGCAGCTACTGAAAGATCTGGCTGCCATGGCCGAGCGTGAGATTTCGGCCCTGCAACTGGCGTCTCTGGATGAATTGACGGGCGTCTCCAACAGGCGCGGGTTCATGGTGCTGGCCAGGCACTCCCTGGCAATATGCCGAAGGCTTGAAAAGCCGTCCGTTGTGCTGATGTTCGATCTCGATGACTTCAAACCCATCAATGATCGGTTTGGGCACGCGGAAGGCGACAGGGCTTTGATAGCTTTTGCCGCTATCATGCGTGACGTGTTCCGGGAGTCCGATGTCTCCGCCCGCACTGGTGGCGACGAATTCATGGCCTTTATGGGCGATTGCGACGAAAACGGAGCAGAGGAAATCCTGGGGCGCTTTGAAGAAAGCATGAATCACTACAATACAACCGAAAACCGGGGCTACAACCTGGGATACAGCGTCGGCTGTCTTCCGGTTTGTCCGGATGACAAATATTCGATTGAAGAACTGATGGAGAGGGCGGACCGGCTGATGTATGAGAATAAGGAAAACAAGCGCGACCGCCAGGGTTAAGTTCGTCAGCAAAACCGGCCGGATGACTCCAGTAAGGCCTGGCTCCGATTACACTCGTACCGGTTTCACGGGATCTTTGCAATATCGCACCGGCGGACGATAACAGCGAGATCTTCAATTCACCGGTGGTCGCTCGGGGTGTCATCGAGTACCCGACCAGCGGATCTGCATTGCCCGGTCATTCCGCTAATGATCGGGTTGGCTCGCCCCCCATCAGTTGTCGGCCGAGAGAGGCGAGTGCGGTTGTAACGTAGTCAGTCGGATTCAACTGAACATACGCGCAGAGCCTCTGGTGTGGTTCGGTTCTGCCGCGGGATGACAATGGACTCAGGCTGATGGACGCGGCATCCAGCTTTTCCATGGCACCCTGGACAAGAAAAGGGTCGGTCGCGATGAATATCCAGCACCACAGGTCGTGTCGCATTTTAAAAACGGTTTGTGGGTGACCAAAATGGAGACTGATTAACTCTTGAATCCGACTCTCCGTAGCCCCGTCTTCAAGAAGTCGGCTTGCATTCAATGAAACCAGGAAACACTGATCGGTCTCCGACGCATTTTCCAATGCTTTGTGAACCTGGCGCTCCAAATACTGGAGTGGTGTGGTGGGTGGATTGGGACTTTCCGGGAGGTCTTCATCATTGAGCAGCAATGTGGAGACCCACTCCGCACACTCCTCCAGGGTTTCAAGATCGGTCGCGTCAGGCGCTCCGGCTTCTCTGCGGAACACCGACAGTAATCCCGGAGAAAGCCCTTCATCGGCGGGAACCGGCATACACCAGACAGACCGGATGCCATGGGCATAAAACAGCCATTCATAATCTGGCCACCGGTCTTCCAGTAGAGAATCAGGACAGAATAAATAACGATTACTGGTCGCTGTCGTTGCACAAATGCTCACGTCAGTGTCGAAATTATGATGTTGACCCAAATCCTTGATAAATGGTGCGTCTTTTTGCTGATGTAAGATTTTGCGGGTTTTGGGTCCGGTCACCAGAGAAACGATTGTTACGTTTTCTGAGCCTCGAACTCGGGAATTCACAAGGCTCACAATCTTATCCAGGCGGTCCTCCCCCGACAGTCCATGTCGGGTGGCCTGTATCAGTTGGCGTCTGAATTGTGCAGGAGATCGCGAAGACGAGAGCCCCGGAGTTTTGTTGAAGACCACAGCGTAATGGGTGTGCCGGTCGGGATCTCCACTGTATTGAGAGTTGGTCTGGGATCTGTGCACGCGCATCCGTCTGATCGTTGACCTCCCGCCTTTGCTGCGCAGGCGCACGGCGGTCTCTGTCGGTTCCTCGGCAGAAACCTGATTAATGCATGCCTGGAAGTCGATTGGCGTCGAACTCTCCAGAAACGACCCAAGCTTCAGGCCTAAAAGCTCGTCAGCACGCCTTTGCACCAGTTCCAGAAATAATGGCGTAGCGTAGGTGATGCGCAAATCCTCGCTGATCAATACGGCTGCATCACCTTTTATATCGAGTAACTGCGCTTCGAGTATCGCCTGTTCCTGCCAGTGGCTTTTTTCCTGTTCGCTCAGAAAAATCCTGACTTCTGCCTGGATGAGAGTAGAGGCAAGAAATGCCAACTCTTGGATCTTCTTCAGAGTAAATGGGGTAGGAACGTCCAGCGGCGTCCGTTCCCACCCGCAAATAACCCCCATAGTCGAGCCGTTTTCGTCATGCAGTGGCACACCCGCATAAAATCGTATGCTTTCCTGTTCAACAATCGGATAGCTGGCCAGCTCGGGCGAGTCGAGCACATCGACGCAAACGATGGGTTCTCCACCTGAGAACACCTGGTTACAAACCACTTCCTCCCTTTTCGGGCTTCCGGCTTCAAAGCCCTTCGTCAGGCGATAGTGCGCTCTCCTGTCATCAAATAAGGATAAGCCTGCTTGAGCCACGCCCAGGTGTTCCGCAATGTCGTCCAGGAGTCGACTCAGCGCCCTTACGGTTCCGTGAGACAGGTCGATTGCAGTATGTTTCCGGGCTTCCCGCCGGGTCTTGGGCCGATTGACCAGCTTTCTGGAGAGATTGTTCGTATCGTTTTGAGTGCTCATACCGGCCCTTATGTACCAGACAACATACGGGGTTGCGTAAAGTTAAAAAACTTCATGGGATTGACTGATGTCGGAAATAGTTCCGGGTCGACCGAGACCAAAACCCTGGGCAAAGTCACACCCCACATCACAAAGCCATTCTTGTATGGACGCATCTTCAACGCCTTCAATTAGCGATTCCAGCCCCAGGGATGACGCCATCCGCAGGATACCGACGATTACTTCCTCAAACCTCGGGTTCGCATCTTTCTCAATCAGGAATTTCTTGTCGATTTTTAATCGGCTGAGCGGCAATTCAGGAAGAACGCTGAGTGATGAATAGCCTACGCCGAAGTCATCGATAGCGATGTGTACTCCCAGATTGCCGAGTGCATCCAGAGATTGGCGGGCGGCAGAAGGTTGTGCAATCACCCGCTCAGTAATCTCAACGCCAAAGCGTGAGGCCATGCGCCCGGCTTTGGAGAGCTCGGAAGACACGAAAGCAACGAAGTCATCTGCATAGAGAGTCGGTGCCGTCAGATTGACTGCTATCGGCATGGTGAGGTGGGCCGTTTCTCTCAGGGCTTTACGGATGACATAGCGATCAAGCTTTGCGCTCAGGCCCATTCGCTCGGCAATGGAAACAAAAATTTCCGGCGAAACAGGTCCAATGTTTTCGGGAGACCATCGCAGCAGAATTTCAAGTTCAGCGATCTTTCCTGTTCCTGACGTCAGGTCATAGATCGGCTGAACGGCCAGGGTGAACTCATCTTTATCGATCGCCGATTCAATTCTTGTCTCCAGGGCCAACAGCTTGACCGCATCCCTTGGCACATCTCCGTCATACCAGACCGTGCCTGTGTGAAAGTGTTTGGCTTTAATCATGGCATGGTCGGCATACCTGAGTAGCTCTGAGTGGTCAGATCCATGCTCGGGAAAGCGACTGACGCCAATACTTGTATAACATCGGAGGCGTTCGCCCTGATATTCAAAACCCTCTGCCAGGCGGGCGTGGACACTGTCAGGATCGAAAGTTGCGTCACCTCGCTTATCCCGGCAAGCCAGAATGGCAAATTCGTCGCCGCCAATACGGGCAAGCACATCGCCTTGCTCAACGATTTCTGACAGTTGATTAGCGACTATTTCGAGAATCTGGTCGCCTGCTGGATGACCAAGCGACTCATTGACTCTTTTAAAACGGTTCAGTCCGAAGAGAACCAGATCAAAGCGGCGCCCGTCAGTTGCCCATTGCTCGAGTGCGAGCTGAAAATAGCGTCGATTGTACAGGCCGGTGAGCGGGTCCCGGATATTCTGTTCGTTTTCAATCAAGCGCCGCTGAAACGCTTCAGCCATGAAATCGAAAAATGCAGCAATTTTGTCGAGATGACTTTGTAAATCTTGCGGCAAGTGATCTGATCCCGAGAGGTCATGACGGGTGAGAGGTTCACCTGACAGAAGCGTTTCAATTCGAGAGATGCGGTCGACCTGTAATGGGCAACAAAAGCAGATATCAATTCTGGGGAAACGGTTTTCTTCGAGGAGTGAGGGATTACCTGCTTTCGGCACAGGCAGCGGGTAGCAATCAGCCCGGGCGAATACAACTTGAATGGCACTGGAAACAGCATGTTCGAAAATGCGAGTCAGGTCATCGACTGTCTGTGACCTTGCGCTTTCCTCATAAAATTCCAGAACTGCCTGGTTCAGTAAATTTTTCGAACTCTCTGAAATCGTTGTTGGGGACACGATCTGATGTTCTCCCAATGCACAAATCCGGGCAAAAATGAACCCTTGGCCGTTTTATTAAGGAGTGGTCAGGCTACAGCGAATCGGACAGATTGGCAAGCTTTCCATGAGTGCCATAGCGCTCTGTGTTCTGGTAAGCATGCGAAAGTCGATGACACGTTTTTTCCTGCACTGCAGGGTTCTGCATCAATTGGTCGATTGCGTTTTACACCACAGCCTGCTTCTCACCCCGGTTAGACCACCATACCAGCGCCAGGGACGGCACAATCAGCACCGCACTGATCATCGTCAATTCCAGATTGGTTAAAGGCACGTGACCGCCCCCGGGTATCGCCAGCAGCATGCCACCCGCAATCAAGGCCAGACGTATCGGCCACTGAAGCACCCGGTAAAGCGAGAGGTTGCCAATGCCCAGCAGGTAGCCCTGCATGCCTCCGGCAATCAGCGCAACACCGACAATGGCCTGGGATAACACCAGCGCAATCTCATCCCAGGAGCCCTGAAGGATCAGCGCCGGGTTCAGCACAAAGAGGAACGGAATAAAGTAAATCACGCTACCCAGCTTCATGGCCTGAAAGCCGGTCTCCATTGGTCGCGCGCCCGCCACCGAAGCAGCGGCAAAGGCACCCAGCGCGACCGGCGGGGTGATGAAACTCAGCATGCCCCAGTACAGGATAAACAGGTGGACCGCCAGCGGATCCATGCCGCCGCCGTTGATCAACGCTGGAGCCAGAGCCACCGCCAGGAAGATATAGGCCGCCGTAACGGTCATACCGATACCCAGAATAAAGCTGGTCGCCGCGCCCATAAACAGCAGTACCAGAGTGTTGCCGCCGGCGAGGAAAATCAGGTCGTTGGCAATAGTGCCTGACATACCGGTAACGGACAGCGCCCCCACCAGCAAACCCACACCCGCCAGAATTGCAATCAGCTCGGCGAATAGCTTGCCGGAACTGGAGAAGAAGTCTTTCAGCTCTTGCCAGCCCCAGCGCTGGTAGGGCAGCACCTGGTTGATCACCAGCAATAGCGCCGTGGCGTAGAAAGGCGCTATGGCTTCCCGTCGCAGGAAGAACAGCAGCCAGATCAACAGTACGAAAACGAAGATGAAGTACCAGCCTTCTTTTAAGGTCTGGCGCAGGGAAGGCAGCTCACTCGCGGGTAAACCCTTGAGTTCGTGGCGAGCGGCATAGGCGTCAATCTGGATAAACAGGCCCATAAAATACAGGAACGACGGAACCACCGCCGCCAGCGCAATCGTACCGTAGGGAATATTAAGAAAGCTGGCCATGATGAACGCCGTCGCACCCATGACCGGCGGCATCAGTACACCCCCGGTAGACGCACAGGCCTCAACGCCGGCGGCATAGGAGCGTCCGAAGCCTACCCGACGCATGGCCGGGATAGACAGCACACCGGTAGTGAGAACGTTGGTTATAACGCTGCCGCTCATGGAGCCCATCAGGCCGCTGGAGAAGACCGCAACCTTGGCCGGTCCACCGCGGACATGGCCCAGCAGGGCAAACGCCAGGTTGATAAAGAACTTGCCGCCACCGGTCTGCTGCAGGGCCACACCGAACAACAAAAAGCCGATAACCAGGTTGGCAAAAGCCTGCAGCGGAATGCCCATGACACTTTCACGACTCATGGCGTGGTAAATGGCCGTCTGGGCGGGCGAGGACGGGAAGCCCTGGATCGGCCCCGGCATCACACCGGCGAAAATCGGATAAAGGCTCGCAAGCCCGACAATGATACCGATCGGCCAACCACCGGCCCGCCGCGCCGCTTCAAGGACCACACCCCACATCAGGAAGCTCATGACGATGGCATAATCCGGCGCTGCGTACTCCCAGCCATTGTCCAGAATCTGTTCGGCGTTAACCACGAAAAAGCTGCATACCGAGAGAGCGAACAGAAACAGTAGTATGTCGTACCAGGGCACACTGGTGTGCGACGCTCTGGCAAAGGCCGGCCAAAGCACAAAAACCAGTGGCAGCATCAGCGCTACCACAGTGTAGAAGAACTGGCTTTCCACCTCCGTGACGAAGGTGAACAGGCCAAGGTTAAACAGGTAATCGATAGCAAGCAGGGTCAGTGCCAGGGTCGCAACCCGTGGAACCCAGAGCCAGAAACCCTCCAGCTGGCGGATACCGGATATTTTTGCCGGACTAACGGGTTGTGACTGAGACATGCTCATGTTGTCAGAGACTCCGGTGTGTAGATTAAACAGGCGAACGCCGGAGTACCGCTGCCACCTCGGCAACGACACCCCGGTGCAGTGGGCCAGGTCTTAACGGAAAACCGGCTTCATGCCCTCTGCTTCCAGTGCTTTGGCACGAGCTTCCATCCAGCCGCTGCGGAATGCCTCCTCGTCTTCCGGGGGATTGGAGTCCATGAAACTTTTCCAGGTGGTCTGAAGGATTTCCTGGCGTTCAACCAGCTCATCCTGGTGTGCCTGCATGGCATCGGTCCAGTGTCCGATTTCCTTGTAATACTCGACGACCGCATCGTGATAGGGGATCACCCACTGCATGTTCTGGTTCTCAAGCGAGTAACCCGCATTGCCGGGTGCCGCGTCCTTGTACTTGTCATGGTCTTCAATCAGCACCCGGACAAGGCTGCTGGCAGTCTTATCATCCAGGCTCTTGTTACCGACCAGTATCGGGTACGGATAGGTTGCGCCAATCCACGGGCTGTCCTTGCCATAGTTCTCACCGGCTGCAGACGTGACCTTGTGTGGCTGGAAATACGGTGCAACGGCATTGAGTCGCTCCCAGCCTTCTTTATTGCCGGGGTCCAGTTCCGGCCAAACGATGCCCCTTGGGCTTGCCGCCATTTGCTGCGCTGGCGGCGCCACGCTCATGGTAAACGCAGCGTCGGCCTGATTGGCCACGATGCCTTCAAAGGATCGGCCGTAACCCGGGAATTCCACCCGTTCAACGTCATCCCAGGTCAGACCTCCAAACGCAAGAAAGGCTTCGGTGCCAATATTCAGGGCATCATCTCCACGGATGTAAGCCACCCGCTTGCCTTTCAGATCCGCCGGCGTTTTTACGTCGATATCACCTGCAACCGCAACACCGAGACCGAAACTGGCGGTGGAGGTGCTGATCAGCCGAATCTGCTGCGGGCCCCAATCAGGGTCTGCAAACAGCAATACTCCTTCGGAACCGTAGTAGCTGGCGATACCGCAGGCGCAGAGTGGCACCCGCCCCATTCGCAACGGAGTCATGCGGGAAACGTCATTTTCACCGGGCAGTATACGCACCGAGGTTCCATACTCGTTCTGCAGCAGGTTGCCGATGGACACCATCTGGGTATAACCCGCCGACCCCGTTCCGTACGCGGTCATCGCAAGGGTGCTGGGCAGTTCGACGTTCTCGGCACTGTGGGCGAATAGCGGTGCAGCACTTAATACACCGATGAGCAGTTTTTTATTGATTTTATGCATCGTACTTTGTCCTGTGTGGTTATCAGGTTACGAGACCTGTCGCCGATAAAGGCTTGCAGGATAACGCCCGGATCAAAACGTTTGATCCGGGCAGCGTCAGTATAGTCAAGCTGTGGCGTTTTCGCTTACCCGCCTGCTGCTTTGGCAGATCCCACTGCAATCTCGGGTTTGAGTCATTTATTTCACGTTGAAACCCTTACCCTTCAGGAAGTCTTTCATGTGCGGGCGCAATTTGCTGGTGAATAGAGGCTTCAACTGCTCTGACCAGTTCGTTTCCTTGTTGCCTCCGGTACGTTCCAGATAGTACCTGTTCATAGTGCCGTCGAAGGCTGCTATCTGGGCTTCGTCCTGGTCGTCCTGGTAATAATCTTCCTTGAGAATGGTCTCCAGGGGCAGCCGGGGTTTAACGTCCGGGCTCTGGTCAGGGTAGCCCAGGCACATCCCGAACACCGGGTACACGTGCTCGGGCAGGCGTAGAATTTCGCTGACTTCGGCCGGATTGTTGCGGATACCGCCAATGTAGCAGAGCCCCAGGTTTTCTGACTCGGCTGCAATGGCAACGTTCTGGGCCATCAGCGCGGTGTCAACACTGGCAACCACCAGTTGCTCCGCCATGCCGCGAATCACATCTGCGCCAGCTCTTTCCGCCGCTTCTGTGGACCGTTTCATATCCGCACAGAACACCAGGAAGTCCGAGCATTCGGCAATATAGGTCTGTCCACCGGCCAGCTCCGCGATCTTTTGCCTGTTTTCCGGATTAACGACGTGAATCACGGAATAGGCCTGAACGTGATTGGAGGTGGCCGCACTCTGGCCGGCACGGATGAGCTCCAGCAGCAGCTCCCGCGGAATCACCTGGTCGGTGAATTTCCGGATGGAGCGGTGGTGTTTCAGTAGTTCGATGGTCGGATTCATGATTCCTCGCAATGAGTGACTTTCAGGTCGGGCGGAAACGGGGTAGAACCCTTGTTGTCCGCGAGAGAAAAGGCAGCGGCCGACGCGCCCCGGCTCAGGCTGGCAGAGTGGCCGAGGGCTTGATTTCACCAGACAGGGCCCAGGTATTCTTGCCCTTGTCCTTGGCAACATACATGGCCAGATCTGCGGCTTTCATCAGAGCCTGTTGGTGATTGCCATGCTCCGGATAGAGACTGATACCGATGCTGAGGGTAACGGTGAACGATTGGCCTTCCACCATCATGGGCTCTCCTGAAGCGGCCAACAACTTCTCCGCCACCCGGACTGCGTGTTCATGGCAATCGATATTCTGCAACAGCACCACGAATTCGTCGCCGCCGAGTCTGGCCAATACATCGTTTTCGCGCAGAACCTCCTGCAAACGGACGGAGATTTTCTGGAGAACAGCATCGCCGATGTCATGGCCGCAGGAGTCGTTGATTTCCTTGAACCGGTCCAGGTCGATGAACATGATGGCGGGCTTGTGCCCCGTTCGGCTCACGGAGGCAATGGCTTGATCCAGTAGGTCCGTCAGCAGGTTGCGGTTGGGCAAGCCGGTAAGGCCGCAATGGGTGGCCAGATAATGGGCTCGCTCTTCCGCCAGACGGCGCTTGTCCTCATGTTCAAAGTTTTGCAGGGCAAAGGCCAGGTTGTCCGCCATCCGTACCAGGAGACCAACGATCTCTTCGTCAAACGCGCGCCGCTCCCGGGAGGAGAGGTAAAGAGTTCCGACAGAGCGGCCATTCCGCACAATGGGCACTGACGCAGCGGACTTTAACCGCGTGTGATTCCGCACCAGGGCATGCCAGTGAGTGGTACGTGTGTCTTGCAGATAGTCATCGGTGACGCAGGGTTTGCCGGTATGAAAGGCCTCGCCAATCAGCCCGCGCCCTTCCGGTCGCTGGGGATCGGTTGAGATCACGTCGGCTTCCAATATATTCCGGCCCTTGCCGGCCATGGCCTTCAGTTCCATCAGATCGGAGCCGGGCCTGGGCATCAACATGGCGGCCGTGGTCATGCCTCCACTTTCTATAGCCGCATCGCAAACCGCCTGAAACAGTTCTTCCGGCGATGAGCTGTGAATGATTGCTTCATTGGCGGCACTGAGCGCTGCATAAATCTTTGTGGCCCGGCTTGCGGCCCTCTCGGCCAGAATCTGACGGGTCACTTCACGGGAGACAATGAATATTACGTCACGACCGTCAATAACCTTGAGTCGGAAGTGGGATTCCCACCAGCCCCGCCGCGACCGGTCTTTACTGAGCAGGAGCCTGGGCTCGTCGGTATAGCCGTTTTTGCCGCCCTGACGGGCATATTCATAGCTTTCACTAACTTCTTCTCGGTCCTGCAGAGTCAGCTCGGAAACATGCATGGACAGCAGTTCCGGACGACTGTACCCGGTCATAACACAGGTCGTCTCGTTTACGTAAAGATAACGGTGGGTCTCGTAGTCGCAGACCAGTATGCAGTCCGGAGAGGAATCGAGGATTTCCCGGAAATCTCTTTCCAGATCGTTACCGAAGCCGTCCTCGTTCATTTAGATCCCCACTGAGCGCTAACCTGCTCCAATATTTTGATACGAAACCAGAGAAACGTAGCTTGATTGGACATAAAAGCAAACACACGGATGTTTTATTTGACAACCTTTTACTGCGTCCTGGCGCTGTCCATATCGTGAGCGTCTGCCCGGCACTGGTCCTTATGATTTAGGACGATGCATCTGGAACTTCTGTGAAGCACCGACACTGAAATAGTCCGCCGGGCCGCCGCCGCGAAGTACAGGTTCCGCCGCCGCAGTATCGTAGATGCCGTTGTCGAGCAGGTTTCTGGCAATGTGGACGCCGACGACTTCACCGAAAACCATCCAGGTATCGACCTTATCGCCATTGGCGCCGGTAAGCTGGAGTACCTGTGATACGCGACATTCCAGTTTGACTGGACTCTCGGCCACGTGCGGAACTGAAATCACACGGGACGGGGCCGGGGTCAGGCCCGAAAGCGAAAACTCATCCACCTCTGGCCCGACTGCAGCGCAGGTCGCATTCATTGCTTCGCTTAATGAGCGTGTTACCAGATTCCAGCAGAATTCTCCGGTCTGCTCGGCGTTCCGTACGGAGTCTTTGAAGCCGATACTGGAGAAGCCAATGATGGGCGGGTGGTAATTGAAGGCGTTAAAGAAACTATAAGGCGCGAGGTTCAGCACGCCATCGGGGTCCTGGGAGGAGATCCACCCGATCGGGCGTGGCGCCACCAAAGCGTTGAACGGATCATGGGCAAGGCCGTGACCATCGGCCGGTCGGTAAAAGTGGGTATCCCCGGACATACAATTCCCCTGCAGAGCTACGAGTTTATCGCCAGCCGATCTCAACGAATGAGGTTTCACGTTGAACCGGTTGATATAGAGCATCACCGCGACGCGACGATCTATACGCTGGCTGGCTGAGTCAGTCTTCTCGGCCAGCCAGCGGCACCAATTTCATGCATGATCTCACGAACGGGCTTCACCTTGCACAGAGAAACTGTGGGTAATAATTTGATGGATTACCGTTGTAATCAAGATTCGTTGAAGGGTGGGCACTGTCAGGGCACCATTTGGGCACGGCCAATAAAAAAGGACCTGCGCTTTCACGCAAGTCCCTGAAAAATATGGCGCGCCCGATAGGATTCGAACCTATGACCTTTGCCTCCGGAGGGCAACGCTCTATCCAGCTGAGCTACGGGCGCTTTGATCACGGCGCTGGAGCGCCAATTTAGAGTGCGCAATCTTACGTGTGAAGCTGTGGTCTGTCCAGCCCCTGCGCAGCCGGGTTACGCGGTTGGGAAGAGCCATTGCGGGCTGATAGTGACCAGTTCGCGGTCGTTGCCTATGCTGATTTCCCCGTCCTGAAGGGTGCATTGCAGGCTCATGTTGCGATCGGCCAGCCGGGCCAGTGCTTCGGTGGCTTCCGGGGGCAGGTCGACGACCGTGAGGTTGTCGAAGCGGCTGACCTTACCCCGGACTTTTTCCCACCACAGGGGCACCGCCCGCCCGCCATAAGTGTAAAGAATCACTTGCTGGGACCGGTTGCAGGCTTTGCGCAGGCGGCTTTCATCGGGCAGCCCCAGTTCAATCCAGAGTTCGATTTCATCGCTCAGACTTTTCTGCCACAGGTCCGGCTCGTCGTCGGTGCTTATGCCTTTGGTAAACGCAAGGCGTTCGCTGGCGTTCTGGACGAATGCGAGCAAGCGTATCATCATGCGTTCATCGGTTTCGGACGGGTGGCGGGCAATGGTCAGCAGATGATCGCCATAGTAGTGTCGGTCCATGTCCGCAATGTTCAGTGTCGCTTTGAAGATGGTTGCCTTGAGGGCCATGGGAGTTCCTGGGGCACGTTGAGAGGTAGGGGCGCAGTGTAACGTAATCAAGTCGGATTTTTTCCTGAATAGAGTGAAACCCATGGTGATGTTGCGCGGTTTTCTGGTGTTGTCGGTTTTTTTCCTGTTTGGGGAGGCGGTGCGGATTCTGTTTGCATTGCCCGTCAGCGGCGGAGTGATTGGCATGATTCTGCTGACGCTGACCCTGATGGCACGGGGCCAGATCAGCGATAGCCTTGCCAGGTCCAGCGGTGCGCTGATTTCAGTGCTGGTGTTGCTGATCATGCCGGGTGTTGTGGGGATCTTTTTTCAGGCGGATGAGTTTTCCGGTCAATGGCTGGCAATCGGTCTGGCGCTGGTTCTGGGCACCCTGTTAAGCGTGCTGACAACGCTCTGGCTGTTGCAGCGATCAGTGAACGCCTCAGGTCAGGGAACTTGCGATGAATGAGCTGACTGACGGCCTTGCCTCGGCCATTCACACCCTCAGTAACACGCTGGTTGATTCGCCGTCGACCAATGCCGTGCTGGCGATTGTTCTGACTCTCGGCGCGTTTATGGCAGGTAACCGGGCGTTTGCGTTGCTGAGGTCGCCGGTCTGGCTGCCGCCAGTGATGATTTCTGCCTGCCTGCTGGGTCTGACGCTGATGATCCTCAAGCTGAATTATCAGGACTATCGGGACGGCGCCCAATGGCTGACCGTGCTGCTTGGCCCAGCGACGGTTGCGCTGGGCGTGCCGCTCTACCAGCAGATGCATCATATTCGGGCGCTCTGGCGCCCCATCCTCTTTACCCTGCCGATTGCGGCATTACTGGCGTCTGGTTACGCGATGCTGATTGCGGGTGCATTTGGTGCTTCACCGGAAGTGATAGCGTCGGTTGCGCCCAAGTCTGTCACCGCGCCGATTGCCATTGGTATCACCGAGCAGCTGGGTGGCTCGGTACCACTGATTATGGGTGGCCTGCTGATTACCGGGGTGATGGCGACGGTGTTTGTGGACCTTGCCGTTCGCTGGATGAACATTCGTGATCCGAGAATTATCGGCTTTGCACTGGGCCTGAACGGCCACGCGATTGGCACCGCCAGGGCCTTTGAGCTAGGCATTTCTGCCGGTGCTTTTGCCTCTCTGGGTATGGGGCTGACCGGCATATTCACGGCACTGGCGTTGCCGCTGGTGCTGGGCATGTTCGGATTCTGAATCTCGGGTAACGCCACATTTACAAAAAAATGGGTACAGGGCTTGCAAAGCCAAGTAGGAATAACAATAATTCTCAGTATCTTTCAGATACGCAGGGTGTCCGCTATGTACGTTTGCCTGTGCCACGGTGTTACCGACCGGGAAATTCGTGAAGCCGCCGATAATGGCGTCAGTTCCATGCGTCAGCTTGGCAAAGAGCTTGGCGTTGGCACCCAGTGCGGCCGCTGTGCCTGCTCAGCCCGTGAAATACTGCGCGAAAGCCGTCGGCCGGATTACCTGGCACTCGCAGATATGCTTGCCCAGCCCGCCTGACCGGCCACTGCTTTGTCGGTGGCTTACTGCCCATCGGCAATCATTGCCATTTGAGATTTTTTCTTTTGCTGTGACCGGCTATCCTGAAGCTCACTGATATTGACTCCAATACTCTACACCAAGGAGCCTCGCCATGAAGGGCGACAAGAAGGTTATACAGTTCCTCAATAAAGTCCTCGCCAACGAGCTTACGGCCATTAACCAGTATTTCCTGCATTCGCGCATGTACAAAGACTGGGGCATTACCAAGCTGGCGGACAAGGAATACGAAGAGTCCATTGATGAAATGAAGCATGCGGACATGCTGATTGAGCGGATTCTGTTCCTGGAAGGCCTGCCCAACCTGCAGGATCTGAACAAGTTGTTGATCGGCGAAAACGTGGAAGAAATGATCGCCTGCGACCTCAAGCTGGAGATGATTGCCCATAAAGATCTGAAAGACGCCGTACTTCACAGCGACCAGGTGCAGGATTACACCAGCCGTGAGCTGTTCCGCTATATTCTGGACAGTGAAGAGGAGCACATCGACTGGCTGGAAACCCAGCAGGAAATGATCAGCCAGATGGGTGTGCAGAACTACATACAGCTTCAGTCTGGCGCGGCGGAGTAAGCGAAGGTGACAATGGACCTGTCCTGTTTTAAAGCGTACGACCTGCGGGGGCGAGTACCCGACCAGTTAAACCCGACCCTGGCAGAGCGTATTGGCCGGGCCTACGTGGAAATCACCGGCGCAAAACGCGTGATTGTGGGTTATGACATCCGGCTCTCCAGCCCTGATATCGCAGACGCCCTGAGCTCCGGCCTGATGGCTGCCGGTGCGGATGTGTTTGATATCGGACTGTGCGGCACCGAAAATGTCTATTTTGCCACCAGCCACTATAAAATGGATGGCGGCATTATGGTCACCGCCAGCCACAACCCCAAAGATCATAACGGTATGAAACTGGTCGGCCCGGACTCACGGCCCATCAGCTCCGACAACGGACTGAACGAAATCCGCGACCGGGTGCCGGCGCCGTTCGTCGATGCACCGGTGAAGGGGCGCTACGAACCGCTGGAAACGACTACTGCCTACATTGACCACCTGCTGGGCTATGTGGACGCAACCTCTCTCAAGCCCATGACGTTTGTGGTTAACGCTGGCAACGGTGGCGCGGGCATGGTGATTGACGAGCTGGAACAACACCTGCCATTCGATTTCGTCAAGATTCACCATGAAGCTGATGGGCATTTTCCCAACGGCGTCCCCAACCCCATCCTGGAAGAAAATCGCGAAGTGACGGCGGAGGCCGTCATTGAGCACGGGGCAGCAATGGGTATTGCCTGGGATGGCGACTATGACCGCTGCTTCTTTTTCGACGAAAACGGTCGCTTCATCGAAGGCTACTACATCGTTGGCCTGCTCGCAGACCAGTTCCTGCGCAAAACCGGTGGGGGCAAAGTCATCCACGATCCCCGTCTGACCTGGAACACCCTCGACCTGGTGGCGCAGGCGGGTGGCCAGGCAATCGAAAGCAAAACCGGCCACGCATTCATCAAGCAGCGCATGCGCGACGAAGATGCGGTATACGGCGGCGAAATGAGCGCTCACCACTATTTTCGGGACTTCGCCTACTGCGACAGCGGCATGATTCCCTGGTTGCTGATCGCCGAGCGCCTGTGCCAGTCCGGTCAGACCCTGTCGTCACTGATCGACGCCCGCATCGAAGCCTACCCGGCCAGCGGCGAAATCAACCGCACCATTGATAACCCGAAAAAAGTCATCGGTGCGATTGAAGCGTCTTACGGCAAAGACGCCAAAAGCGTCAGCCACGTGGACGGCGTCAGCATCGAATTTGACCAGTGGCGTTTCAACCTGCGGATGTCCAACACTGAACCCGTCGTTCGCCTAAACGTGGAATCGCGGGCAGATATACCGTTGATGAAAGCCAAGACTGAGGAGCTGCTAAAAGAAATGGATCGGTTGAATAAGGAAAGCTAGCTAACACCGGATTTTGGGGCCGATCGGCGTGGCTCCCTTTCCTGAAACTGTGCGGAGCCCAAGCGTCACATGGATGTGCCGCAAGGAGCGTGTTTCAGGAAAGGGAGCCATGCTGAGCGGTCTCGCACCGGGTATAACGGTCTAGAGCCAGTCGTTCAACATAATCCCGATACCAATTCTCTGAATCCGCTGATTGTAATCAATCAGACTCTCGCCATAGCCGTTGTAGTAGTGAACATAGCCCTTAACGGTATCCCCCATCGGAAAGCTATACCCAAGCTCCACCGACGTCTTGTTGTCCGACCGCAGATTATTCATTAACTTCAAAGACAGGGTGCGATCTTCCGGCCAGCGATACACCGCAAGATAATTGGCGTGCCCCAGATAACTCTCAATATCCTCATTGTCGTTATCACTGGCATTTTCAGGCAATCGGTACCATGGCTGTACCACGAAAAGCCAGCGGTCATAGCTATACACAACAGACGCCATAATCCGGTTCCAGCTTCGTGAACGCGGCTCGGACTGACCATTGGATTGATGGTTAAACCCGAGGGTCACGCCATTCAGCGTGCCGGGTCCCAGGTCGAAGTCAGTGGCGTAGCGCAGGAAAAATTCCGGTTCATAGTTTGTTTCGCGGAAAGGCGCCGAATCGTCCGTGTTGTAAACCTGCCAGAAAGACTTCTGCGTGTAGCCAAACCAGAGCGTGGTGCGGCCATCCAGCATGCCGGTCAGAAGCGGCACCTTGAAACTGATCTGGTATTTGGCCTCCTGATTGTCCAGTGCATAATCGTAGTTGGTTGCGCCGGTTCTTGGGCTGAAAGGCTCGCGGTTGGCATTCCTCATATAGGTAAAAGGAAGAAGGTACATCGGCCGATGCCCAACAAAACTCCCCGAGAACGAAAAAATTGCTTTTTCGGCGGCCACATAACGCCCCAGCAGATCGGATACCACGCCGGAGTCTTCTTTGTTCTTCCCGGAATAGTCCGGGTCCGACTCATCCGTTTCGTCCGGCCGGGTTGTCTTCTCGTACTCAAACGTCTGTTCCGGTGCGGCAAAGTCGTCGTAGCAGGCCAGGCGTTCGACCCCATTCTCAATCAGCGTGCAGGCGTCCAGATTTTCCGGGGAGAGGTCCGGCGTTATGCCGTTTGACGACTGGGCCAGGGCTACGCAAGGAGCCAGTGCCAGCATTGCCAGCGATAAACCATTCACTATTGTTGAGCGCAATCGTAATTTCCTCAGGCTGCAGAAAGGCTGGTCCAGGTGTTGGCAATACCAAACGCCCAGACGCCAAGAAGGGTCAGCACCAGCAGTGCAAACACCACTTTATGGAGCACCCGGCGCTCCGCCGCCGCTGCGACCACCCAGCGCATATACATCAGGCCGATAAAGCTGATAAAAACCGCGAGACTGGCAAGGGCGGGAATCAGCAGCCAGGCCGGGCTAAGGGGTTCGCCGTCCCCGACCCGACTGGAAAACCAGCCCATGGATGCCAGCAGTACGGCCAGTGCTGAGAATTCCGTTATCAGAAGCGGTTTTCGCCAGCGCTGGGTGGGGCTCTGGTCGGGCATAGCGTGCAATCCTCGGTATCGGTTTGTTTTCCATGGTACCCCTATTTTCGCTTCATTTTGTCATTTGGTTTTTTTGCCAGGCCGCAATCGCTATAATGTTCCAAACGATTTTTATAACACCCAATATTAAGGTGATCTGTGATGATGAAGAGAGCCCTGGCTGTCGTGCTGCTTGGCTTTGGTCTGGCGACAAGTGCCGTAATGGCAAGCGTTGAAGATGAAATTCGTGCGCGCATTGCGCCTGTGGGCACCGTGTGTGTTCAGGGGGAGGAAGCATGTGGCGCATCCTCCGCACCGGTCCAGGCTGCCAGCTCCGGCCCACGCCCGGCAGCTGAAGTATACAGCTCTGCTTGCGCAGCATGCCATGACACAGGCGCCGCGGGCGCACCGAAGAAAGGCGACACTGGCGCCTGGAGTGCAAGAATCGACAAGGGTATGGAAACACTGGTCACCCACGCTATCAATGGCTACAACGCCATGCCCGCCAAGGGCGGCTGTTCAAGCTGCTCGGATGAAGAGATCCAGGTGGCCGTCGAGCTTATGGTTGAAGACAGCCAGTAGCGGCCGGCGATTGATGATCCGCCAGGAAAGCTGCCTGGCGGGCTCATCTAATTGCCCAGGTCGCCAAGAAGCGCGCTGAGAGTGGCTTTACCCTTTTTCTGATTGGCTTCCAGATCCAGATCGCCGGTGCCTTCCCAGCGTAGATCCGCCTCCGGCAACTCATCCAGAAATCGGCTGGGAATGGTTTCCAGTTTTTCGCCGTACTGCCTGCGCTGGGCAGCATAGGTCAGCGTCAACGTCTCCCTTGCGCGGGTGATACCCACGTACATCAAGCGCCGCTCTTCCTCAATGTTGCCCTCTTCGATACTGGACCGATGGGGCAGAATTTCCTCTTCAAGTCCCATAATAAACACGTGGGGAAATTCCAGGCCTTTCGAGGCATGCAGGGTCATCAGCTGGACCTTGTCGCTGTCGTCTTCTTCTTCGCGCTGCTCCAGCAGATCCCGCAGAACCAGGCGGCTGATGGCGTCTTCAATGCCCATCTCGTCAGCCGTGCCCTTGCCGTCGTCCAGCATGCGCTGAATGGATTCCACCAGGTACCAGATGTTCGCCATCCGTTTTTCCGCCTGCTTCGGTGAGCCCGAATGCTGGTGCAGCCATTCCTCGTATTCGATATCCGTGAATAGCTGTTTGATCACCGGTACCGGGTTTTCGCTGTGCAGGCGTTCGCAGGTATTGTCCACCCAGTGGGCAAACCGGCGCAGGCGGTCCAGGCCCTTTTCGGTGACCTGGGTTTCCGCGCCCATGTCACCCAGCGCTTTGAACAGGCTGATATTGCGGGAGCGGGAATAGTGGGTGAGCTGCTCCAGGGTGCGAGGCCCGATTTCCCGTCGTGGCACGTTGACCACCCGCAGAAACGCAGCGTCATCATCCGGGTTGACCAGCAGGCGCAGGTAGCCCATGGCGTCCTTGATTTCGTTCTTTGAAAAGAACGACTGGCCGCCGGAGATTCGGTAAGGCACCTGGTAGGCCTGCAGCTTCATTTCCAGCAGGCGGGACTGGTGGTTGCCCCGATAGAGCACGGCGAAATCCAGAAATTTGAGGCCTTTTTTCAATTTTGCGTCTATGATTTCGGTGGCAATCCGCTCGGCTTCCGCATCCTCGTTTCGGCAACGCACAATGCGCAGTTCGTCGCCGGTGGTGTGGTCGCTCCAGAGGGCTTTCTCGAACACGTGGGGGTTGTTGGCAATTACCGTGTTGGCGCAGCGCAGAATACGGACGGTGGACCGGTAATTCTGCTCCAGCTTGACGATTTTCAGGCTCGGGAAATCGTCTTTCAGCTGTGCCAGGTTTTCCGGCCGCGCGCCCCGCCAGGCGTAGATGGACTGGTCATCATCGCCCACCACGGTGAAGGCCGCCCGCTCTGCCACCAGCAGTTTTACCATTTCGTACTGGCAGATGTTGGTGTCCTGGTATTCGTCCACCAGCATGTAGCGGATTTTCCGACGCCATTTGGCCAGCACGTCCGGCTGGCTTGTGAACAGTTGCACAGGAAGCAGGATCAGGTCGTCAAAATCCACGGCGTTGTAGGCTTTCAGGTAGTCCGCGTAGTGACGGTAGATGATGGCGATGCGCTGCTCCCGTTCGTCCGCCGCTCGACTCCAGGCGTCGGCCGGGCTGCGCATGGCGTTTTTCCAGGAGGAAATGGTCATCTGCACGTCGGAGAGCTCATCGCCGGCATCGGCGCTGGCCTCGCGCATCATCAGGTCCTGTAGCAGGGCCCTGGCGTCGTCGGCGTCAAAAATCGAGAAGCCCGGGTAATAGCCCAGATGAGTGTGCTCCTCGCGGATAATGTTCAGGCCCAGGTTGTGAAAAGTAGACACAATCAGCCCGCGGGTGAGCTTGCGGTCCACCAGTCGGCTGACCCGTTCTTTCATCTCCCGGGCGGCCTTGTTGGTGAAGGTAACCGCTGCGATGTGTCGGCCGGGAATGCCCAGATGTTCAATCAGGTAGGCAATCTTGCGGGTGATCACGCTGGTTTTGCCGCTACCGGCCCCTGCAAGCACAAGCATGGGGCCGTCTGCGTAGCGGACAGCTTCGCTTTGACGAGGGTTGAGTCTGTTCACAATAGGGTCGCCGGCAGAGACATTTCGTAACTCTTGAGAGTTGGCTATTCTACACCACTGCAGACCACACTGCCGTGGTGAACCGTCAACTGTACCTTCCTGATCTATAAGCTATGCTTGTCAGAATGGAAATGGCAGTTTTGAAGATCAGGATGCTTCTCAATGACTCTGGCCCCCACACAGGCAAATACCAACCAGGTAAAATTGCTTGTGCTGACACCCGAATACGCCGACTTGCTCTGGCTGGCGTCGCTTTTGTCCGGTGATACGGAAATGAGCGCGGACCTGACCTGGTGCCCCGACCTTATTGATTGCGACGATCTTGTCCGCAATACCAGCTTCGATGTGATTATCTGGGACTGCGTGTTCCGCGGTGGCTCAGAGTCCGACTTCCTTCAATATCTCACCGTATCCGGTGGCGAAAAACCGATTCTGGCCCTCAGCGCGGAACTCCCTGCGGATCGTGGCCCCGAGCTCTGCAGCAAGGGTGCGTCGGATTATCTGAGTCGCCAGTCGCTGGACCGGTGGACGTTGCGGCGTGCGGTGCGCTGTCTATGGTACCGGCAGCAGCTCTCCGAATCTGCTCACCGGCAACTGGGGCGGGATGTGGCCAGTGGCTTTATCAACCGCGACCTGTTTTTTGACCGTCTTCAGCATGCCCTGATCCGCGCCAAAAACACCTCCCAGCGGCTGGCACTTCTACACATCAATCTGGATGATTTTCGCAGTTTTAACGAATCTTTGGGCTACCGCCAGAGCGATCAGCTGGTACTGAAACTGGCGGAGCGACTCCGCGCAGAGCTGCGCCGGGCGGACTCCCTGATGCGTATTGGCGGTGACGAATTCGCCATTATTATCGAGAAGGTGGACGACGGCCCGAGCGTGGCACAGGTCATAGGCAAGCTGGTGGCCGCCCTGGGTGAACCCGTCCGTATCGACAGCCAGTCGGTGGTGGTCAGTGCCAGCCTTGGTGTGGCCACTTACCCGGAAGCGGGCGACAGCGCCGAAAATCTGCTGCGCCGGGCCAATCGCGCCATGTTTGAAGCCAAGCGCGACCCGGGCACCAGCTATCGTTATTACGACCGGGAGCTTCACATAACCGCCGGGCACCAGCTCAAGCTGGAAGCCGACCTTCGCAATGCCCTGAGAGGCAACGAGCTGGAGGTCTATTACCAGCCCCGGATTGATCTGGCCACCGAAGAAGTGCGTGGTGTGGAGTGCCTGCTGCGCTGGAATCACCCGGAGCGCGGGCTGGTTGGCCCCGATGAATTTATCCCCGTGGCAGAGCGCAGCGGTCTGATCGTGCCCATCGGTTACTGGGTAATTGAGCAGGCCTGCAAACGCCTGAAAGATTCGGCGGACCTGGGTTATCCGGGGCTGGTATTCGCGGTGAACCTGTCGTTCCGGCAGTTCCATGACCGCAAGATGACCGAGACGATTTTCCGGATTATCTTCAACGCGAACATCGACACCAGTCTGCTGGAGCTGGAACTGACCGAAAGCGCTATGATGCACGACCCGGAGTATGCCCAGCGCTGCCTGCGGGAACTGAACCAGCTGGGCATCAGTTTCGCACTGGATGACTTTGGCACCGGGTTTTCGTCGCTGAGCAATTTGCAGCATCTGCCGATTTCGCTGGTGAAAATTGACAAGTCTTTCGTGCAGGACCTGGGCCGTTCCGCCGATGCGGAGCACATCATTCGCGCCATCATCAGCCTTTCTCACAGCCTGCAGATCAGCGTGGTGGCTGAGGGGGTAGAAACCGAAGGCCAGCTGGAATTCCTGCGCCAGCAGCATTGCGATGAAATACAGGGCTATTACTATGCCCGGCCCATGCCCTGGGACCGTCTTGTTGAATTCCTGAACAGCCAGGGCAAGGCTGCTTGCCTGTAGCTATAAGCCGCTGTACCTTTGCGCTTTGAACAGACGCATCGGACGAGTGGAATGGCAAGCGTAATGAAAACTGGAATGAGCAGTATTGCCCGGCGTATCGCCGAAGAGCTGGGTGTTCGCGAGGAGCAGGTTAACGCCACCGTCGGCATGCTGGACGAGGGCGCCACGGTTCCGTTTATTGCCCGCTACCGCAAGGAAGTGACCGGCTCACTGGATGACAGCCAGTTGCGAAATCTTGAAGACCGGCTGCGTTATCTGCGTGATCTTGAAGATCGCCGCTCCACGGTTCTCAATAGCATTGAAGAGCAGGGCAAGCTGACTGACGAACTTCGAGCCAGCATCCATGCCGCTGATACAAAGAATCGCCTCGAAGATCTTTATCTGCCCTACAAGCCGAAGCGCCGCACCAAGGCCCAGATTGCCCGGGAGGCGGGTCTGGAGCCGCTTGCCGACACGCTTTACACAGACCCCACGAACGACCCGGAGCAGGCCGCTGAGGGCTATCTGAGCGACGAGAATGGCGTTGCAGACACCAGGGCCGCGCTTGAAGGCGCCCGTGCCATTCTGATGGAGCGCTTCGCTGAGGACGCGGAGTTGCTGGGGGATCTGCGTAACTTTATCTGGCAACAGGGGCAGCTGAAAGTCTCGGTTATCGGGGGCAAGGAAAATGAGGGCGCGAAATTTCGCGACTACTTTGATCACGTCGAGCCCCTGAAAAAAGTGCCGTCTCACCGGGCACTGGCCATTCTGCGGGGTCGCAACGAAGGGGTTCTGACATACACCCTGGTGGTTGGCGATGCCGACGAGGATCGCCGCCAGCCTCATCCGGCCGAGCACCGGATTGCGGCCAGATGGAATATTCGCGATCAGGGCCGGGCAGCGGATAAATGGCTGTCGGAGGTGGTGCGCTGGACCTGGCGGGTGAAGCTATCGACCCAGATCGAGACCGACCTGATGGCCCAGGTGCGGGAAGCCGCCGAGGCTGAAGCCATCAACGTGTTTGCCGCCAACCTGAAGGACTTGCTGTTGCTGGCGCCTGCCGGCCCGAGGCCGACCATCGGGCTGGACCCCGGTCTGCGGACCGGTGTGAAGGTGGCGATTATCGACGGCACCGGCCAGGTGGCTGGCCATGGGGGTATTTTCCCCCATGCCCCACGCAACCAGTGGGATCAGTCCATTGAACAGCTGGCAAAATGGTGTCGGGAATACCGCATTGAACTTATTGCCATTGGTAACGGAACCGCATCCCGCGAGACCGAAAAGCTGGTAGGGGATCTGTGCAAACGCTATCCGGATCTGAAACTGGCCCGTATTGTGGTGAGCGAGTCTGGCGCATCGATCTATTCGGCGTCTGAATTTGCGTCGCGGGAGCTGCCGGACCTGGACGTGACCATTCGCGGGGCGGTTTCGATCGCCCGTCGCCTTCAGGACCCGCTGGCGGAAATGGTCAAGATTGAACCCAAGTCCATTGGTGTTGGCCAGTACCAGCACGATGTATCCCAGGTTCAGCTGTCCCGCAGCCTGGACGCGGTGGTGGAAGATTGCGTAAACGGGGTGGGCGTGGACCTGAATACCGCTTCGATACCGTTGCTGGCCCGTGTGGCAGGGCTCAGTCAGACCATCGCGACGAATATCGTCGAATTTCGAAGCCAGAACGGTATGTTTCAAAACCGGAAGCAGCTATTGAAAGTAGCGCGCCTCGGGGAGCGCACCTTCGAACAGGCTGCCGGTTTCCTGCGGATCGCCGGCAGTGACAACCCGCTTGATCGCTCGTCAGTGCATCCGGAGACCTATGGCGTTGTGGAAGCCATTGCAACCCGCAACAATCGCAGAATTGAAGGTATTGTCGGCGACGCGTCGTTTCTGCGCTCCCTGAATCCCGAGGACTATGTGACCGACAAATTCGGTTTGCCCACGATCAGGGATATCCTTGCCGAGCTGGAAAAACCGGGACGTGATCCGCGGCCAGAGTTCCGTTTTGCAAGCTTCGAGGAAGGGGTTGAGACGCTGAACGACCTGAAGCAGGGCATGGTGCTGGAGGGCTCGGTGACCAACGTCACCAACTTTGGCGCTTTTGTGGATATTGGTGTGCATCAGGACGGGCTGGTGCATATATCGGCGCTATCCAATAATTTCATAAAAGACCCCCGGGAAGTGGTGAAGGCCGGTGATATCGTAAAGGTCAAAGTCATGGATGTGGACATCCCGCGAAAGCGGATCGCGCTGTCCATGCGTATGGATGACCAGCCAGGGGAGAAGTCCGAAAAGCCACCGGCTTCGAATAATCCGCGCAAAGCGGCAAGTGACAAGCCCCGGGCGCAGAATCAGAAAGACGACGCCAGGACAGGCCAGCAGGGTGCAATGGGCGGAGCTCTGGCCCAGGCGCTGGCGTCCGCGCGAAAGGATGGCCGCTAACGGCCTTCACACAATAACCAGACCGATGGGGCCGGAGAAGCCGGCCGTATCCTGCAGGAGTGATTCATGGGCGAATCCCGCCATCATCTGTTTCGGCAATTCTCGGCCAATGACTGGACCGGCTTCAGAAAAGGTGTCGAAAAAGAAGGGTTGAGGGTAGATCGTAACGGCTATATTGCCCAGACGCCTCACCCGAAAGCCCTGGGCTCGGCGTTGACGCACCCGCGAATCACAACGGACTATTCTGAGTCGCTGTTGGAACTGATCACGCCGGTCTGCAATAACACCACCGATATGCTGGCATCACTGCGGGACATACACCGGTTTGTGCAGATGAACCTGGGTGATGAATTGTTCTGGTCAGCCAGCATGCCGTGCCAGCTCGACGGTGATGCCAGCATCCCGATAGCCGAGTATGGCTCGTCCAACATCGGCCAGTTAAAGCATGTCTACCGCCAGGGCCTGGCAGTGCGCTATGGCCGGATGATGCAGAGTATTGCCGGGGCGCACTATAATCTTTCACTGCCGGATGAGTTCTGGCAACTCTGGCATCAGCGGCTGGAAAGCCAGCAATCGCTGAAGGATTTCAAATCAGATCAGTACTTCTGGCTGATCCGTAATTTCCGTCGGCGCAGCTGGTTGCTGATGCTGCTGTTCGGCGCGTCCCCGGCTCTGGATGCCAGCTTTGTCAAAGGCGCTAACCACGAACTCAGCCGGTTCAGTTCCGACACCTGGTACGGTCCGAACGCCACATCGTTGCGCATGGGAGATCTGGGGTATCACAACAATGCCCAGTCCTCGGTAAACATCTGTTTCAATGAACTTGAGACCTACACCCGAACCCTGGACAGGGCGATTCACACCACCTGGCCAGAGTATGAGGCGATAGGCACCCGCCGTGGCGATCAGTTCATCCAGATCAACACCAGCGTGCTGCAGATCGAAAACGAGTATTACAGTGCGGTCCGCCCCAAGCGCACCACCGAGCGCGAGGAAAAGCCCATTCAGGCGCTGGAATCCAGAGGTGTGGAATACATCGAAGTACGCTGTCTGGATCTGGACCCCTTCTCTCCCGTGGGTGTGAATCAGAGCCAGATTGATTTTCTTGACCTGTTTCTGCTGGATTGTCTGCTGGAAGACAGCCCGCGGATTGACGACCCTGAGTGTGACCGGCTGGATGACAATTATCAGGACGTGGTTGCCCGCGGCCGTGAGCCCGGGCTGACGCTCTGCCGGTCGGGCAGTCGGGTCGGGGCTGGCGCGGCGGCCAGCGCGCTGATGGACAATCTTGAGCCGCTTGCCGAGCATCTGGACGCCCTGTCAGGCGGCGAAACCTATCGTCACGCCCTGAACAGCCAGCGGGAAAAGCTGGCGGACCCGTTACAGATTCCCTCCGCCAGGGTGATTGCCGATATGCAGGCAAGGGGCACCGGGCATCGTGAATGGGGTCTTGAAATGGCGCGCCAGCAACAGCAGACGCTGCGCAGCGAGAGTCTGTCCGGGCAGACCCTGGTGGACTTCGAGCGCATGAGCGCCGACTCCCTGGCTGAACAGGCGGCCATGGAAGCCGCCGATAATCAGCCGTTTTCCGAGTTTCTCGAGCAGTATCTGCAAAGCTGATTGCGGGCGGTGATCTCTGCCGCCCTCGAATCGCTCCACTGCCCGGGAAGCCAGATTTTAACCGGCTGGCACAAAAAATCCGCCAGCCCGGGGCAACTAGCGCTGCACCACGAATTCCGTAAACAGTACATTGGCGATGCTTTCGTCCGTCTGCTGTTCTGCCAGTACCTGATTGATCCGCTTTTTTGCTTCCTCCCGCAAAGCGGCCTGCCCTGTCTGGCTGGCCAGCAGGTCCAGATCGGTCTGCTGCCCGAACAGCATCACCAACTCATGGCGAAGTCTGGGCATATGGGTTTCCACGACCGGGCGCGTGCTGGCGCTTGAAGCCCGCAGGGTGACGGCGGCTTTGAGATAGGTCAGGGAAGGCCCTGGCTCGCCAACGTGAGTGACAAACGGGGGGTTCATGGCGATGTAATCGGTGACGCCGGGCGCTTTTTCTTCCTGCGCCCGCTCCTCGGCTTGCTCTTCGTTGGCCGCCTCGTCCTGAGCAACAGATAGCGGGGCAAATGCTAGCGTAAGCACGATCATCAGCAAAAAGCGTTTAAGGTCAGGAATCATAGACTTGAAGTTCGCCCGGGTTTGCGGTTAAGTAACTCAGCCGTTGGTGACGGCGGTTATCCGGAGAATAGCAGGCTCGTTGCCCGCTTGCAGCCTGTATCCCAACCTGAGGGGGTCCTTTGAGTTCCAGACTGGTTTTCTTGCTGATTTTTCTGCTTTGCGCCGGGTTATTGGGCGTTGCGTTCTATATGGAGCACGTTATGGGGCTTGAGCCCTGCCCGCTTTGCTGGCTTCAGCGGTTCGGATTTATGGCGGCCGGTGTTGTCAGCCTGCTGGCCGCGCTTCATGGGCCTGGCAGTGTTGGCACTCGTATTTACAGCTTTCTGATGGTGGTCGGCTCGGGAGCCGGCCTTGCAGTGGCCGGTCGGCAGCTATGGCTGCAGAACCTGCCTGCTGATCAGGTGCCCGCCTGTGGCCCCTCGGTGGATTACATGCTGGAAGTCCTGCCGTGGATGGAGGTGCTGACCACGGCGCTTCAGGGTACGGGTGATTGTGCTGTCGTGACCTGGCGGTTTCTGGGCCTGAGTATTCCCGGCTGGTCGGCGGTGTTTTTTACGCTGGTCTTCATGATCGGGCTGGTGCTGATGTTCCGCAATCCCAGGCCAAAGGGCTGGATAGCCGGCTGAAACGGTTGCGGTGTGTTGCGGCCTTGGGGTAACTTGAAGCGTTACAGAACAGCTGATAACCAGCAACAGAATGAACGATCGGAGAGGGCGTCATGTTGGAGAACTGCCGGAATGCCAGGGAACGTTGGGGTGGCGTAAGCGAGTTGATCGATCGGTGGCTCAAGGCACGACAGGAGCTGCTCGTCCACTATTGCGAACTTTCGGGAACGACTGATTTTTCACAGACAGAGTCTTTGCAGCAGAAACTGGTGCGGCTGTGCGAAGTACTGGTGGATTATGTATCGACCGGTCACTTCGAAATCTATGAGCAGTTGGTTCAGGAGGCCCGGGAGTTCAACGACGGTGGGCTGGAACTGGTCGCCAGGGTATATCCGCGCATTGAGAACACCACCCAGACGGCGCTGAACTTCAATGACCAGTTGAACGGCCAGGCAATGACCGAAGACCGCGCACGGGAGTTATTCCAGCAGCTATCCGAGCTTGGCGAGACCCTCGAAACCCGGTTTGAACTCGAAGATTTCCTGATTGAGCATCTGCACAACGCCCATGCCGAAAAAGTGATGTCCTCGGCCTGATCCGGCGGGTTTCTGACCCGGGTCACCTATAAAAAAAGCCCTGCAGACACATTCGCTGCAGGGCTTTTTTATCGCTGGTCAGAACCCGGTATCAGGATTCCGGGTTGATCGCCAGGAGTTCCACATCGAAAATCAGGGTTTCGTTCGGCCCGATCCGCTGGTTGCCACCGGGGCCGTAGGCCAGGTCCGCGGGAATATACAGCTTGGCGCGGCTGCCTTCCGTCATCATTTGCAGACCTTCGGTCCAGCCCGGGATGACCTGGTTCAGGCCGAAGGTTACCGGCTCACCGCGCTCGCGGGAGCTGTCAAACACCTCGCCTGAAAGCAGTTCACCGGTGTAATGAACCTTTACCCGATCCTCTGCGGCCGGGTTGTCGCCCTCGCCCTCTTCGATGATCTCGTACTGCAGGCCGGAGTCGGTTGTGGTTACGCCGTCACGCTCGGCGTTCTCAGAAAGGAACGTCTGGCCGGCTTCCAGGTTTTTCTGGGCAAGCTCCTGCTGCTGTGCACCGGCCTTTCCCTGCATCTCGGTCTGAAAAGCCATCAGTGCCTGCTGGATTTCTTCGCGGGACATGCGGGTCTGTTCCTGGTCACCGGCGTGACCGTGCTGAATGCCCTGCAGGAACTGCTCCATTTGCAGGTCGGGCAGGTCGTTGCCCATTCGCTCACCCATTACCAGGCCCATGCCGTAGCTGACTTTCTGGTCCGTTGTGTCCAGTTTTGGTTCGGGCGGCGTTTCCTGCGAAGTTGAGCAGCCGGCCAGCGCGCCTGCAACGGCCAATGCGATCAGGGTTTTTTTCATGACACCTTCCTTTCTTGAGATTGATATTGAGATTTAACGTTTTTAAGCCCCGAACCGTAGCGGTTAAAAGTGGGGGATGCCACTGAACATGCGTTAAGAATCCGGGCGGGCAGGGACAGACCGTCAGCTGCCGTTGTTGCCAGGGTGGGCACCCAGCGAAAAGGGCGCACGGTAGGGAGACTGCCAGTCCGACGCCGGGTCGCTGCTCGCGTTTGGGCGCTTGGATTCGTCCGCGCGTTCAATAGCCAGCGCGTTCCAGCGTCCACTGTCCGGGGGGGAATCGGCGTAATGCCAGCCGCCGTCACTGTCCTGCCACTTGAAAACAATTTCCGGCCCTTCCGTAGTGATCGGGGAGGGAACCAGTCCCTCGAACGCCGGTATCTCACGGGCGAAATCCTCGCTTGGCGGTTTAGGTGTGGTATCCGCCGGGTCGTCAATGCCGAAAAAAATCAGCATCAGCAGTACCCCCAGGGCAGGAAAAGCAAGCCGGATCAGCCATTTCATTAACATGGCGAACCCTCTCCTGCGGCGAAGATCTCCAGTTCCCTGGTCAGGGCTTCCAGCAGCGTGCCGGTCTCTTTGTCCATGGCTTTCTCCGGTGCGGCTGCCTGAAGATTTTCCAGCGCCAGTGTTTTCACGGTGCTTCCGTGCGGCGTATCGAACATCTGTTCACCTTCGGTAAGCGCCCTGTGTGCCAGTGCCAGTTCCACTTTTTCGGCCTCCAGTTCGCCGCGCGCGATACAGGCTCTGGCAGTCTCTGTCGCCGGGTTGGCTTTGCTGATCATCCTGCGCAGGTGGCGCAATGACTCGGTCACCTGGCTTCGCCAGACAATGACAGGGCCAGCGCTGATACCGTAAAACCGACGACCTTCTGACGCCAGCCACAGCGCGCAGAGAATGTCCGTCACCTTCCAGCCGCGATCCTGCAGCATCAGTGCCGCCGTTTGCGCAGCGTTGCGGGACCAGAATCGACCCGCAAAATGCCACAGTGGAGTGTCAAGACAGAGGTCTTCAGGGACCGTTATCGTAGTGGACACATTGTTACCTCTGACTAACCCCTGAGCGCCCGATACTGTTTCAGATACCGGACTTTACTTCCCGGAACCGATTTCATTGGTTTCATTCCCTGATACCATTACGCCATGCTAACGATAACCGATCTCAGTTTACAACGGGGTGGTGTCTGGTTGCTAGAATCCGTCAACCTCACCGTCCAGCCCGGCCAGCGGGTGGCGATTGTCGGCGCCAACGGCGCCGGTAAGTCCAGCCTGTTCCAGTTGCTGCTGGGACAACTCTCCCCCGAACAGGGCAGCGCCTCTCTGCCCGGCGGTTGCCGGATCGCCCATATGGCTCAGGAGGTGAAGGCTTCAAAGCGCAGCGCCCGGGATTTTGTTCTGGACGGGGATATTGATCTGCGCAGACTGGAGGCACAGCTTGCCGCCGCGGAAGCCAGGGGCGACGACAACGAGATTGCCCGCATTCATGGCGACCTTGATGTACACGAAGCCTGGTCGGCGGCCCGCCGGGCAGAGTCACTGATACGCGGTCTGGGCTTCACGGATGATGACGCGGACCGCCCGGTATCGGCCTTCTCCGGTGGCTGGCGAATACGCCTGAATCTTGCCCAGGCACTGATGCGCCCCTCGGACCTGCTTCTGCTGGATGAGCCCACCAACCACCTGGATCTGGACGCCTGTCTGTGGCTGGAAAACTGGCTTCGCCGCTACGAGGGAACGCTGTTGTTCATTTCCCACGACCGGGATTTCATGGACCGGGTCGCGACCCACCTGGTGCATTTCGATCAGCGCGGGCTGGACCTTTACACAGGCAACTACTCGGCTTTCGAGGGTCAGCGCAGTGAACGGCTGGCCCAGCAGCAGGCCGGCTTCGAACGTCAGCAGGCCCGAATTGCCGAAATCCAGCGGTTTATTGACCGGTTTAAAGCCAAGGCGACCAAGGCCAAGCAGGCCCAGAGCCGGGTGAAGGCGCTGGAGCGAATGGAAAAGATCGCCCCTGCTCACGTGGACTCGCCCTTCAGCTTTGAGTTTCCGGTTGCGGACAAGGTGTCCAGCCCGCTGCTGTCGATTCGCAATGGTGCTGCCGGTTACGAGGACGCGGTGATTCTGAACGGTGTGAACCTGACGCTTTTACCGGGTAGCCGGATTGGCTTGCTTGGCCCGAATGGTGCGGGCAAGTCGACGCTGATGGATGCGCTTCGTCAACAGAACAGTCTGCTCGAGGGTCAGCGCACCAGTGGCGAGCATCTGGCGATCGGCTATTTCGCCCAGCACCAGCTCGAGTCTCTGGATCTTGGCGCCAGCCCGTTCCTGCATCTGCAGCGTTTGTCGCCCAAGGCCTCTGAGCAGAGTATCCGTAATTTTCTGGGCGGCTTTAATTTTCATGGTGATGAGGCGCTTAGCGCAATCCGGTCATTTTCCGGCGGCGAAAAAGCCCGGGTGGCGTTGGCGGTGATTGCCTGGCAGAAGCCCAACCTGCTGTTGCTGGACGAGCCCACCAACCATCTGGACCTGGAAATGCGCCAGGCACTGACTATGGCGCTGCAGAACTTTGACGGAGCCATTGTGGTGGTGTCCCACGATCGACACCTGTTGCGCAACACCGTGGACGAGTTCTGGCTGGTAAACGAGGGCAGGGTCACTGAATACAAAGGTGACCTGGAGGACTACGAGCGCTGGCTGGCGGATCGGCGCAAGGACGACACCGAAGCGCCTCGGCGGCAGGAAACCACGGCAGCGGCACGAGCCCAGGGATCCGCGCCCGATGCGCCGATTGCGGAAAGCGCCGACGACCGCAAAGCCAGAAAGCGGGCGGAAGCTGCCCTGCGTCAGAGGCTCAGCCCTTACCGGAAACAGCAGTCAACGCTGGAAAAAGAGATGGATCAGATTCAGGCCCGTTTGGTTAGCCTGGAACAGGACCTTTCAGACCCGGAGCTGTATTCCGATCAGGGCCGTGAGCGGCTGAAAACCATGCTGGCAGAGCAGGGCAGCGCCAAAGGCCGTCTGGCCGAGGTGGAAGCCCGATGGCTGGAAGTCAGCGAGGCCGTGGAAGACCTGGAATCGGAGCTGGCCACCCAGGATTAGGCATCGATGTTCAGCTCGAAATTCTGCTTTGCAAGATAGTCCCGCTCGTTCTGTAGGTCTGCCATGGTCAATGGCCGATCAGCCAGCCAGCCATCCGGGAAGGTGATGGTCAGGCGGTTGCTTGCCGGCTGCAGCTTCAAGTCCGGCGGGGATTCGTGATTTCTGGGGTGCTGGAGCAACACCGCCAGCCGCACCAGAACACACAGGTATCTCAGCCGCGGCAGATCCTCTGCTTCCAATCCCTCGAAAATCGCGGGCGAAAACTTGCGTCGGTGCCCCCGAACCAGAGTGGCCAGTTCCCGCTGGAACTGCTGGCTGAAACCGGGCAGGTCCGAGTATCTGAGCAAATAGGCGCCATGCTTGTGGTACTGGCTGTGGGAGATGGTCAGCCCGATTTCATGCAGCCGACAGCTCCAGCGCAGCACTTCTTCATCGGCCGGCGTGCGGATGCTCCAGGCGTCGGCCACCTGTTCCCAGGCGTCCAGGGCGGTGTCCTCGACGGCACTGCCGTGATGCTGGTCTACGTGATAGCGTTCCTGCAGCGCCTGGATGGTGCGTTCCCGCACGTCCTCATGTTGAATGCGTCCTGCGATGTCATAAAGCAGGCCTTCTCGCAGCGCGCCGTCGGCGAAGGCCATTGCAGAAATTCTGAGAGAGCTGAAAGCGCCCATCAAAATGGCAAAACCCGCCGGGAAAATGCTCTGTCGGTCCTGGCGGACGCCGAGGTCCCCCAGCTTGTCCGTTTTGCCCATGGATACCAGGCGCTTGCGCAGCTCGGTCATGGCCTCCATCGTAATAGTGCCGTCGGTCAGTTTCAGCGTGGCCAGCACGCTGGAAATCGCCTTGATGGTTCCCGACGAGCCTACGGCGCTCTGCCAGCCGCGCTGCACGTAGTGTTGACGGATATTCAGCAGTTCCTGCTCCGCGTGGGTCACGGCGCGGTCCATTTGCTTGCGGGTAATCTTGCCGTCAGGAAAGTACTGGTTGCGGAACGAGACGCAGCCCATGTGCAGGCTTTCCATATCCTGGGGCTCAAACCGCTCGCCGATAATAAATTCCGTACTGCCCCCGCCGATATCCACCACCAGCCGACGACCGCTGTCATCAGAGAGCGTGTGGGACACGCCGAGGTATATCAGTCGTGCTTCCTCACGCCCGGCAATAATCTCCACAGGGTAACCCAGTGCCTTCTCTGCCCTGGCCATGAACTGGCGAGCATTGCGGGCAACCCTCAGCGCGTTGGTGCCCACCACCTGAACCGCTTCCGGCGGCATGCCGGATAACCGCTGGGCAAACCTGCCAAGACAGGCCAGCCCGCGTTGCATGGATTCTTCCGTCAGCCGGTTGTCGCTGTCGAGGCCCGCCCCTAACTGAACCTTTTCACCCATTTTTTCCAGGGTACGGATTTCACCATGAACCAGGCGGGCAACCACCATATGGAAGCTGTTGGAACCCATGTCGATGGCCGCCAGCAGTTCGGGCTCTGCCGAGGGTGCCGGGGAAGTGGCGGAAGATGGAGCCGTCACGTGTCTTGAAATCCTTCTGCCAGGCCCTGGTTATCCGTTTGGGATAAGACGGTGGGCCGGAGTGCCAACCTGCGTTTCGGCAGGGCCTGTGCGAGCTTCGGGCGTCGCATAACTCAGCGGTAACTATAGGGCATATGATCTGTAACGCAATCACCGAAACCGCGGGGTGTCAGGGAAATCCGAGGGTGAAGCGGGCGTTGATTCACTTCACATAGGCGGGAACAATCGCGTAGAGTATTATTAAATAATCGACATTTCATTATGGCGTTTAACCATTGGCGCCGCCTCTGAAACCGAGCCAACAACGCTGGCCAACAGGCGTAATCGCCGGCCAGCGCACCAACTGGGAAGATAAAATGAGCGCAAATATCGTAAACGTAACCGACGCCTCCTTTGAGCAAGACGTGCTTCAGTCCGATGTGCCTGTTCTGGTTGACTACTGGGCAGAGTGGTGCGGCCCGTGCAAGATGATCGCACCGGTGCTGGAAGAAATGGCAGAAGAGTACGAAGGCAAGCTTAAAGTCTGCAAACTGAACATCGACGAAAACGAGCAGACCCCGCCGAAATTCAACATCCGCGGCATCCCCACACTCATGCTGTTCAAAAACGGCAACGTGGACGCCACCAAAGTAGGTGCCCTTTCCAAGTCGCAGCTGGCGGCCTTCCTCGACAGCAATCTCTGATCGTTGCCGATGGTCAAAACCGCCTCTGAACGGACGTTCACGGGCGGTTTTAATCCCAACTGTCAGAACGGTCCAGATCCGAAGCCTTCTGCTCCACCCAGTGCTCACTGTCGCCGGTAATTTCCTTCTTCCAGAAAGGCGCCGACGTCTTCAGCGCGTCCATGATGAACTCGCAGGCCGCAAACGCGTCCCCGCGATGAGCACTGCACACCCCGACAAACACGATCTGCTCGCCCAGCGCCAGACTCCCCACCCGGTGAATGACCCGAGCCTGACGCACATCCCAGCGCTCTGACGCCTGCTCAATCAGTCCCCCGATTACCTGCTCCGTCATCCCCGGATAATGCTCCAGGAACAGGCCCGTTACACCCTTGAGGTCGCCACTATCACGAACAAGGCCGGTGAAGGTCGCAATGGCCCCTGTGCCGGAACCGCTGTCCCGGAGGGCCTGGTATTCCCCGGCAGGGTCAAAATCCTGTTTTTGGACGCGAATCACATCAGCCTCCTGTCACCGGCGGGAAGAAAGCCACCTCATCGCCGGGCTGCAGCGCCCTGTCCGGCTTTGCCATCTCCTGATTAACGGCAATCATCACCGGCTGTGCGCCGCTCAACTGGGCCCAGCTGCCACCTTGGGCCGCAAGATCCCGTAACAGTCGGTCGGCCGTCAGCCCCGGCTCTGCTTCCAAAGTCATTGAGGTGGTATCCAGCTCCTCCCGCAGGCGGGCGAAAAATTTCACAGTGATGGTAGTGTTTGAAGTCATGGTTATTCCAGCAGCTCCGCAAACGAATAGTAAGTGATCATATCACCCTGGTGGACGGTTTCGTTTTCGGGCACCACCGCAAGACCCTCGGCCCAGCAGGCCGAACTCAGTACGCCAGAGCTCTGATTCGGGTAGGCGATGATGACCGGACCATCATCCCCCTGACTTTTGCGGGCCCGGACAAACTCCCGGCGAATGGACGGCTGCTCTGATGAAAATCCGGCCGGCATCCGCTCGCCGAAGCGGGTAACGCCCGGCCGGCCCTGACACGCGTGTATAAATGGCATACCCACGATTAAAAGCGTAACCAGCACGGCCGCCGGATTACCGGGTAGCCCCATCACCGGGGTGCGGCCGATGCTGCCAAATGCCAGGGGTTTGCCCGGTTTGCTCGCCATCCGCCAGAGCGACAGATCACCGGATTCTTCCAGCACCACCCGGACATGGTCTTCCTCGCCCACGGACACGCCGCCACTGGTAATGATCAGATCAGCCGCAGCCGCAGCGCGTTCCAGGGTGCTGCGGGTGGAATCCCGGTTATCCGCCAGGGTTTCGCAGAGCATCACCTCGCAACCGGCTTTTGCCATCAATCCCAGCATGGTGTAGCGATTGGAGTTGTAAATCTGGCCCGGGCCCAATGACTGACCGGGGTCTACCAGTTCATCACCGGTTGTCAGAATGGCAATTTTCAGCCTGACAAATACTTCGACGTCAGCCACACCGATAGAACCCAGCGTCCCCATCTCCTGGGGGCGGATTTTGGTGCCTTTTGCCAGGGCCAGGTCGCCCTGTGTCAGATCCTGGCCCCGACGGCGGATATTCTGGCCTTCGGTGACCGGCTCATCGATGGTAATGCGGCCATCCCCGGCCACGGTGACCTGCTCCTGCATGACCACCGCGTCGGCACCGGCGGGGATTTCCGCGCCAGTGAAAATGCGCACCGCCGAGCCGGGCCGGCACGAGCCCGGCGCCTGGCCTGCCGCTATCCGGCCCGAGACCGGCAACGGCTGTTGGCCGGACAGATCCGCGGCACGAATGGCATAGCCGTCTACGGAGCTGTTATCGGCGGGTGGCACGTCTGCCGGAACCCGATAATCCTTGGCCAGTATACGGTCCAGACAGTGGCTGAGGGCGACTACCTCCGTGTCAGTAACCTGTCTGGCCTTCCCCAGCATGTGGCTGATGGCATCTTCAACGGGGGTCAGATCGGAGCTCGCCATGAATTATCGCTCCGCGCGCTTGCCAATAACGTCGTTGAGCCGGCCAAGGGGTTTATGGGGTTTGCCCAGAGCCAGAGCGGAAAAATTACAGGGGTCGTGCCGGCTGTCCAGCTGACTGCTCAGAATGCCGTTCCATCCGGTGCGGCAGGCGCCTGTGGAACCGGGCAGGCAGAAAATCACCGTGTGATTGGCCAGCCCGCCAAACGCCCGGGACTGAACCGTAGAGCTGCCGATTTCGCCGGCAGAGAGGCGGCGAAATTCCTCGCCGAAACCATCAATGGATTTGTCCAGCAGCGGTAAGACGGCTTCCGGCGTGCTGTCGCGCTCGTGGAACCCGGTGCCGCCGGTGATGATGGCCACGTTTATATCCGGGTCTGCAATCCAGGCGGACATAAGTGCCCGCACCAGGTACACATCGTCTGGCAGAATGCGCCGGGAAACCAGGCGGTGACCAGCCTCGATAATGCTGTTTTCGAGAAACTGCCCTGAGGTATCCTCAGCTTCGCCGCGGGTGTCCGACACGGTTAACAGTGCGACGCTCAGGGGCTTCAGTTCGCGGGTAGTGTCAATGCTCATGGATGATCTCCGGGGTCTGAAAGCGTTTCTCTTAGTATCCTTGTCGGCGTTGTTGAATGGAAGAGTCGCAGGCTTGCAGCGGGGGATATCCCGGTTTTCCGGTAGCCATTTTTGCAGGCAAAACCTTAAACCGTTGCAAAAGTGGGCAAGTTTACTTGACAGCAACGCTAAAGGTAGCTGATGATCCGTGTTGCCCGGCGAACGGTTGTTCTTCCTGTCTCTGGCTTCAGTACTTTCCGGACTTTATCTTCACCGGTTGCTCCATCTGGCCAGCACCTAGATCAAGCGCATCTCCGAACAGTCTGCTCGCGGGTATTCCTATCGTATCCACAATCGCTTACTTCCATTCCTGACAATCTAATAACCTATGAATCTTACTGAACTCAAGCAGAATTCCATGCCCGAATTGCTCGATATTGCGCAAGAGATGGGCCTCGATAACCTGGCTCGTTCGCGCAAGCAGGACGTGATTTTCACCATCCTGAAGAAGCATGCCAAAAGCGGCGAAGACATTCACGGTGATGGCGTACTGGAAATTCTGCAGGACGGCTTCGGCTTTCTGCGTTCCGCTGATGCGTCATACCTGGCCGGGCCAGACGATATTTACGTCTCCCCCAGCCAGATTCGCCGTTTCAATCTTCGCACCGGCGACACGGTCGCGGGCAAGATCCGGCCGCCGAAAGACGGCGAGCGGTATTTTGCATTGTTGAAAGTCAGCGAAATCAACTTCGACAAGCCGGATAATGCCCGTAACAAAATCCTGTTTGAGAACCTGACGCCGCTGTTTCCAGACGAGCGTCTGATGCTTGAAGCGGGCAACGGCAGCACAGAAGACCTGTCGTCGCGGGTGCTGGATCTGGTCTCACCGATCGGAAAAGGCCAGCGCGGTCTGATTGTGTCGCCGCCCAAGGCCGGCAAGACGCTGCTGATGCAGAGCATTGCCCAGTCCATTACCCGTAACAATCCGGAGTGCCACGTGATGGTGCTGCTGATTGACGAGCGCCCGGAAGAAGTAACGGAAATGCAGCGCACCGTGCGCGGCGAAGTCATCGCTTCCACCTTTGACGAGCCCCCGGCCCGTCACGTGCAGGTGGCGGAAATGGTCATCGAAAAGGCCAAACGCCTGGTTGAGCACAAAAAGGATGTGGTGATCCTGCTGGATTCCATTACCCGCCTGGCTCGTGCCTATAACACGGTTATCCCGTCCTCCGGCAAGGTGCTGACCGGCGGTGTCGACGCCCACGCTCTGGAGAAACCGAAGCGCTTCTTCGGTGCCGCCCGTAATGTGGAAGAAGGCGGCAGCCTGACCATTCTGGCGACGGCGCTGGTGAACACCGGTTCCAAGATGGACGAGGTGATTTACGAAGAATTCAAGGGCACCGGCAACATGGAGATCCATCTGGATCGCAAGATTGCCGAGCGACGCACCTATCCCGCCCTCAATGTCCGCAGCTCCGGTACCCGCCGGGAAGACCTGTTGATGAGCGAGGCGGATATCCAGCGTATCTGGATCCTGCGCAAGCTGCTCCACTCCATGGACGACGACACGGCTGCCATCGAGTTCCTGCTGGACAAGCTGCGGGAAACCAAGACCAACGACGAATTTTTCCAGTCGATGAAACGTCGCTAGGACGGTTAGATGGCGCCTCAGGGTTCTGGGGGCAGGCAGAGCCGGGGGCAGGTCTCCCCGGACACGCCGTGAACCCCTTCGGGTCCGGCCTGCAATCACAGATTGCAGTCGTTCGACTGCGCATGAAGCTACGCTTCATAAACGCTTGTCTCACCCATAGGGGCTCGGCATTGCCATCCCTGGCAATGCACGGTCCGGTGAGACGTAATCCCGGTTCTGCCTCTCAAAATTCGTGCGCGCACCTGATCTGATTCCTCGCGTTCATCGTTAATACCGCCCTAAGCGCCTTGTGCGCTTTTTTCGTTTGCAGCAGACTCATGGCTGATGCACCACCCTGTTCCTGCGCCAAAGGTCCAACCGGAGCGGCCAATGAAATACAACGACCTGAGAGACTTCATTGACCAGCTGGAAAAGCTGGGCGAGCTGAAGCGTATTTCAGTGGAAGTCGATCCCTACCTGGAAATGACCGAAATCTGCGACCGCACTTTGCGGGCAGGTGGGCCGGCGTTGTTGTTTGAAAACCCCAAAGGCTACGACATGCCCGTGCTGGCGAACCTGTTTGGGACGCCGAAACGGGTCGCCATGGGCATGGGCCATGATAACGTGACCGCACTGCGGGACATTGGCAGGCTGCTGGCGTTTCTGAAAGAGCCGGATCCACCCAAGGGCTTCAAGGACGCCATCGAAAAGTTCCCGATCTTCCGCAAGGTCATGAAAATGAGCCCCAAGGTGCTGCGGTCGGCACCCTGCCAGGAAGTGGCTTATGAAAAGGATCAGGTGGATCTTTACAGGATCCCGGTCCAGCACTGCTGGCCCGGGGATGCCGGGCCGCTGGTAACCTGGCCGTTGGTGATCACCCGTGGGCCCAACAAAGAACGGCAGAATCTGGGCATTTACCGGCAGCAGCTGATTGGTCGCAACCGGCTGATTATGCGCTGGCTGAGCCATCGTGGCGGGGCGCTGGATTTTCAGGAGTTTCAGAAGCAGAATCCGGGGCAGCCTTATCCCGTAGCGGTGGCGCTGGGTGCGGACCCGGCGACGATTCTCGGGGCGGTCACACCGGTACCGGACAGCCTCTCTGAATATGCCTTCGCGGGCCTTCTGCGGGGCAGTCGGACCGAACTGGTGCAGTGTGCCCTGAGTGATCTGCAGGTGCCTGCCAGCGCCGAGATCGTACTGGAGGGCTTTATCTATCCGGATGACACGGCTCCGGAAGGTCCGTTTGGCGACCACACCGGCTACTACAACGAGGTGGATCATTTCCCGGTGTTTACCGTTGAGCGGGTCAGCCATCGCCGTAACCCGATCTATCACAGCACCTACACCGGGCGACCGCCGGACGAACCTGCGATTCTGGGTGTGGCGCTCAACGAGGTTTTTATTCCGATCCTGCAGAAGCAGTTTCCGGAAATTGTGGACTTCTATCTGCCGCCGGAGGGCTGCTCCTACCGTATGGCGGTGGTGACCATGAAAAAACAGTACCCGGGCCATGCCAAGCGGGTGATGATGGGTGTATGGTCGTTTCTGCGGCAGTTCATGTACACCAAATTTGTGATTGTCACTGACGACGACATCGATGCCCGTAACTGGGAGGATGTGATCTGGGCGATGACCACCCGGATGGACCCCAGCCGCGACACCACGCTGGTGGAAAACACGCCCATCGACTATCTGGATTTTGCCTCGCCGGTATCCGGTCTTGGCTCGAAAATGGGCATGGATGCGACCAGCAAATGGCCGGGGGAAACCGACCGGGAGTGGGGCACCGCCATTGCCATGTCGGAGGACGTCAGACAACGGGTGGACGAACTCTGGGACAGCCTGGGGCTTGATCTTTCGCCCCGACGTCCCGATTGATATGTCCGGTGATGGTTTTCGTATTTCCATCAACCCGGCGTCGCTCACTTTTACCGCGGCGAAGGAGCAAACCCTTCTTGAGGCGGCCCACAGAGCTGGAATAGCGGTTCCCGCGGCCTGTCGCAACGGCGTGTGTGAGTTGTGTGAGGCCCGTATTGGCAGTGGTAACGCACTGAACACCCGCAACCAGAGAATCATTCCCGTCACCGGGCGCCTGATGATGTGCCGATCCATCGCGCTCAGTGACCTGACACTGGAGATAGAGGCCATTATGGCAGCCGGAGATAATCAGTCCCGCAAGTTTCAGGCAAAGGTGGTGGACGTTTGCTCCATCAGCCACGATGTCTACCGGGTAGAGTTGCAGTTGCCGCGTCGCCGGGAAGTGTCTTTCCACGCGGGCCAGTACCTGTCGATCAATCTGCCGGGTGAAGATCCCTGCTATTTTTCTATCGCCAGTAGCCCATCGGCCGAATTGATCGAACTGCATATTCAGGCCACCCCGGAATGGGTATCCGCGCAGAAAGTGATCGATGCGCTGACCTCCGGCGACGACGTGACCGTTGAGTTACCGAATGGCCGCGCGTGCCTGGCCGCAGCGCCGGACAAGCCGCTGTTACTGGTGGCTGCGGGCACCGGTTTTGCGCAAGTGAAAAGCCTGGTGGACTATCTTCAGGAAACAGATTACGACAAGCCCGTCCGGTTCTATTGGGGCGTGCGCCGTCATGAGGATATGTACCTGAAGTCTCTGGCCCGGGAGTGGCAGGAAAACTGGCCACCGCTCACCTTCAAGCAGGTAGTGGGTGACGACGAGGACAACGACTGGTCCGGCCATCATGAGCAGCTGGTGCGCACCGTCCTCGCATCGGGCATGGAACTGGATAACGTGGAAGTCCACGCCAGCGGCTCCCCCACGATGGTGTACACGCTGATGGACGCGCTGATAGAAGCGGGGCTGCCGCAGGAGGCGTTTTTCTCGGACGTTCTGGAGTATGCCCCACGGAAGTGATGGCGCCAGTCTGGGATTGCGCGTTGCTGACCCGACGTTGCGGCCAGCCCTGCTCAGGCCTTGGGCATTGGCAAATCCGGTAGTCCGCTGTCCTTCACCAGCCCTTGCATCAGTAGCCTGACACTGTTCTCGCCTTCGCCCATATGGGCGTTCAGGCGGCTGAGTTCAGCCATGGTTTCGCGGCTGCGACGCATCTTCAGGCTGGTTTCGAAGTACTCCCTGGCCTTGCCCCAGAGCTCGTTTCGCAGGCTCAGCCGTCCCAGCGCCAGCAGCAGCTCGGCATTGTTGGGCCGGTTTTTCAGCCACTGTTCGGCGAGCAGCAGTTGCTCGTCGGGTTTCGGCCCTCTCACCCGCCCGTAAAGATTGATCAGCTCGTCACTCCAGTGATTGCGCAGGACTTTGCGAAGCAGAGTCTCGGCCTGCTCCTCGTCGCCCAGCTCAGCTAACAGTCGCGCATACTCGCGAATGGTATGTTCGTCGCGACGCAGGAACCCCGGCAGCTCGTCCCAGAGGCGGGTCAGGGGTTCGAGACTTGTGGACTGGGCGCTCGCCTGACGGCGGCAATCGTCGGCGGCACGCTGAAGCAGTTTCTGCCAGACCAGCCGCTCAAGGTTGCCCTGTTCCCCGGCATCAATAAGGTTGCGCTTGCGGATTTCCGGGAGCAGTTTGGACAGTTCCCGCCAGTCTTCAAGCTTTACGTAGGCGTTTTTCAGCAGTTTCAGCACAAATGGGTGATGAGGCGCCTGCTTGCGTAGCCGCAGCAGTGTTGCCAGAGCCTGTTCCTGGCGATTGCCCGCCAGCTGCAGTTGCGCCTGAGTAATACCCACGGCCATGTCGGACCCCGGCGTGCTTTCAAAGGCCCGGCGCAGCAAGTCATCCACTGCATCATGGTCGCCGGTTTCAAAGGATGCCTGGGCCGCCGCCAGATAGTTGATCAGTGGCGTGTCTGCATGAGTTGCCGAGGACTCGAGCAGTTTGCGGGCCCGGGGCCAGTTACCTTCGGCCAGCGCCAGCAGACCCTGGGTCGTGCGCCGCCGGGCCCTTTTCTCATTGCCCCGGGCCAGCCAGCCGGCCACCATGCCAGAGCCTTGTCGCAGTCGACGAAACAGTCCAATCGTGGCAACCACAGCGGCGACGAAGACAAACAGCAATGCCAGGCCGACCCAGAAATTGGTCTCGATCAGCACGTTGCCAAAGCTGATGCGGATGTAGCCAAGATCGTATTGCAGCCCCAGGGCCAGGCCTGTTCCCAGCAAAAGCGCAACAAGAATGATCAGCAGCAGGCGAATCATGCGTCGTCTCCCGCCGAATCGTCGGTCTGGCCGCCGGTTTCATCGTCGGTGTTCAGTCGTCCGGCCAGCCGGGATTTCAGCAGTTGAAGTGAGCCGCTGATGTCCGGTAACCGGGGGTCAATGTTCTTGCCGGCCAGCTCTTCCAGCGTGTCCGCCAGGGCGAGGATTTTCGGGTTGCTGCTGTCATACCAGCTGTCAATCGCCTTGCTGGCTTTAGCCAGAGAACGGGTATAGAGCTGCTGGTGGCCCTGCAGAACCGCCAGTTCGGCCTCCTCCAGCATCAGTTGCAGGTTCAGGCGGGCATACGCGCTTTGCTCAGGTGACAGTAGTGGTTTTACCGGTTCATCAAGGCGTCGAACCACCACCACCCGGGAGAGCGTGGACTTGGCGTCGCGCCAGGCATCGGCCCACCAGTTGCTGGTCGCCGCGTTCGTGTCCGCCGCGCCTTCACTCCGGGACTGCTCGAGTGTGCTTGCCATGCGGTCGCTGGTCAGGGCGCTATCGGTTAGCTGCTGGATGCTTTCGATGGCGGCTTCCAGGGTCAGATAGAGGCCGGTCCGGTCGACATCGGTCAGGCCTTTGAGGGTCAGCATTTCCCGCGCCAGCTGCTGGCGTACCGGATACACGCCTATATCATCGGTTTCGTTCAGTACCTCGTCTGCAGATTCCAGAGCGGCCAGGGCGCCGCGAATGTCTTTTTCAATCATCAGTCGCTGATTGGCGATGCGAAGCAGGTATTCGGCCTCAGCCAGCAGCCAGTCGGTGCGGGTGCGGTTTCCTGCTTCCAGTAATTCCCGGGCGTTATGATCAATCTGACGTTGCTGGGTGGCAATCAGTTCACGCTGGCTGGCCAGCTTGTCTTCCAGTGACTGCAGGCGCTGGCTACGCTGGTTTCCGGTCTGAGCGTACTGCCGGTCAAGTCGCGTGGTCTCCTGCTGGAGGTCGGTTATGGCCTGCTGCATGGCCTGGGCGTCATGCCACTGTTGCCAGCTCCACACGCCCAGAACAACGGCAATCAGGAAGGCCAGTGCAGCCAGTATCCAGAGCGGCCATAACCGCGGGCGTGAGCGTGGCTGGTGGTTGATTGTGGCGGGCAGTTGGGCGTTTGTTTCAGTCACGGGCATCCTTACTTGGTCTTTCCGGAGCTAGCGTCAGGGCTGGCCAGTTGATCTGCAACGGCCGCCACGATGGCATGATCGGCAAGGCTTTCGGGTACGCATACATTCGGCAGACCGGCTTCGCGCGCCAGTCTGGCGACCCGCTCGACCGGGACAACCATTAAACATTGTTTAAGATTATGGCCGTTATTGTTACCCAAGGATATGAGATTGTTCAATGTTTCGCCAGACAGCGTGATCACTACCTCAGGATCAAAGCGTGTGAGGTGATGGCTGACAGCAGCTTCATCGTGCTCCGGAGCAAACCGCCGGTAGAGTGGCAGCAGCGTTACTTGCGCCCCTCTGTCCTGCAGGGCCTGCGGTAACAGATCACGGCCCTGCTCGCCCCGAACAATCAGCACTTTTTTATGTTCCAACTGTGCCAGTTCGGGTAGTGCCAGCAGCGCTTCGCTGGTGTGCCCCGTAATGGGCCGTCGGGTGTCCAGGCCGTAGTCTGCAAACACCGCCGCCGTCCCCGCACCGACGCCGTACCAGAGCACACCGGTCGGCGTCTGGGGCCACCAGATGTCCAGCCATTCAGTCAGCAGGCTGGCCGCATAGGGGCTGACCGCAATCACGTGACTGTACTGGTCAATATCAAGAATCCGCGAGCGGATGGACGGGTCATCGGTGATGGGTTCCCGCTCCAGCATGGGCAGAACCTGCACCCGGGCTCCGGCATTTTTGAAAGCCCGGGCCAGCCGCTCCGCTTCCGGCCGGGGTCGACAGATCAGGACCCGGCGATTGTTCAACGCCTCATTTGGGTGTGTGACCATAAATCTCGGCCAGAACTTTGTCCGCACCCATAGCAAGCAGATCCTCCGCAAGCTCCCTGCCCAGGGCCTCCCCGGCCTTGCGCGGTGCGCGACCCTCCACGCGGAATACCTGGGTGCCATCAACGGCGCCCACCAGGCCTCGCAGCCAGAGGGTGTCGTCGTCTTCAAGCAGCGCGTAGGCGGCAATGGGAACCTGGCAACCGCCTTCCAGGCGGCGGTTCAGTGCCCTTTCGGCCTTGACCCGGTCCGAGCTATCGACATGATCCAGCTGCGCCAGCATGGCGATCAGTTCTTCGTCGTCGAGACGGCATTCGATGCCCAGCGCACCCTGGCCGACGGCGGGTAGTGAGATGGCGTCTGGCAGGCTGTAGCGGATCCGGTCATGAAACCCCAGTCGTTTCAGGCCCGAGCTGGCGAGGACTATGGCGTGGTAATCACCGGCGTCCAGCTTGGCCAGACGGGTATTGACGTTGCCCCGCAAATTACGGATTTCCAGGTCCGGCCGGTAAGCGCGCAGCTGGGCTTCCCGGCGCAGGCTGGCGGTGCCGACAACGGCGCCGTGGGGCAGTGCGTCCACGCTGTCAAAATCATTGCTGATAAAGGCGTCCGTCGGGTCCTCCCGCTCACAGATCGCCACCAGCCCCAGGCCTTCCGGCAGCTCCATCGGCACGTCTTTCATGGAGTGCACGGCGAGGTCGGCCCGACCGTCCATCATGGCCTCTTCCAGTTCCTTCACGAACAGGGCTTTGCCGCCGATCTTGGACAAGGGCACATCGAGTATTTTGTCGCCCTGGGTTTTGATTTTGACCAGTTCGACGGTAATGCCATCGTTCAGCCGTTCCAGTTCGACCTTGATGAATTCCGCCTGCCAGAGTGCGAGGGCACTGCTGCGGGTTGCTATGCGAAGGGTTCGGTTAGCCATGATACCTGTTGCCGCGTCTTGAAAAGTGTCTGCCAAGGGTACTCTTTGTCGGCGGATTTGTGGAGCCGGGAATGGCCTGGCTCAGGGTGAAGCTGCCTGCTCTTCCAGCCACTGGCGCACCTGGGCGGTGTGCCTGCGGCTCACCGGTAGCTGGCCCTGGCCATGGCTAAGCTCAGCGGCGTGCTGGCCGTCGCGATGACGGATCAGCCCCCGGAGGTAACGGGTGCCGACCAGGCTCTGCCGATGAATCCGCAGGAAGTGCCGGGGATAGCGGCTTTCAAGCTCCTTGAGGGTGAAATCGGTCACCGTCTCGCCGCCGGTGTGGTGCAGGGTGACGTATTTATGGTCGGCCTGGCAGTGAACCACCTCACTCAGTTCGATCAGCTCTGTGCCGCGATGGGTGCGAACCGCCAGCTGCTCGTGATCCGGCTCGCCGCGGTCCCCCAGGTTTTGCAGCTGCATTCGGTTGACGCGTCCGGCGCGGTCCAGCGCATCCGCCAGTGCTTCGCGACGAACCGGCTTGAGCAGGTAAGCGATGGCCTGAACATCGAAAGCCTGCATGGCGTAATGGTCGTAGGCGGTGCAGAAAATCAGTGCCGGTGGTGTGTCCAGACGGGCAATGCGTTCCGCCGCTTCCATGCCGTCCATGCCCGGCATGCGGATATCCAGCAATAGCAGATCGGGGTTCAGCTCGGCGATGCGGTCGAGTACTTCGTGTCCGTCAGCGGCCTCGCCACAAACCCGGTAACCGGGCATGGCGTCCACCAGTCGCGCGATCCGTTCCCGCGCCAGGGGTTCGTCATCAGCAATCAGTACGCTGCGGCTGTCGGTTTCCGGCATGGACTGCTTACCTTTTGCCAGCGGATGCGGGTAAATCGCCCACCGTCTGCCAGGGCAGGCGCATAGTGACAGTATAGATGTCATTTTGCTGGCTGTGTTTCAGCACCGCCTGCTCACCAAACAGCGCCTGCAAGCGGGACTGAATGTTTGCCAGCGCCATACGGTTGCCCTGATGGGTCTGTGTGTCCCGGTCCGGGCGGGGGTTTTGCACCATCAGATAGATGTAATGGCCTTTGCGGTAGGCCTGAATCCTTACGGTGCCACCTTCCGGACGGGGCTGGATGCCGTGATAGATGGCATTCTCCACCAGTGGCTGGAGCGTCAACGGTGGAATCGCCTGGGTCTCTATACCCTGATCGATCTGCCAGTCAAGCGCCAGCCTGGGTCCGAGCCGCAGTTGCTCGATGGCCAGGTACCGGCGGCACAGGTCCAGCTCTGATGCCAGGGGAATCAGTCGGTCATCGGCTCTGAGGCTGGCCCGGAACAGCTCGGACAGGTCCAGAACCGCGTCTTCGGCCCGTTCCGGGTTGATGCTGATCAGGCTGGCGATGGTGTTCATACTGTTAAACAGGAAATGCGGGTGAATCCGCGCCTGAAGCGCCGTCAGGCGTGCCTGCATTTCGGCTTCCTGCTGTTGTTGCCACTGGAACTGCAGATAAAAATAGCGCAGAACCATCAGTGTGATCAGCAGGGACACCAGCAGATTTTTGGCGATACCCTGCCATGGCCTGTCGGCCGGCAATGGCTGCACAACGCTGTCGGCGAACAGGCTGAATACAAGCACATCCAGCAGTATGATCGCCACAACAGTGGACGTTGCAACGGCAACCCGCTGTCGCGCCAGCCATTGCCGCAACAGGCAGATGACAGCCGCGCTGGTCAGCAGTGTCCATTGCACAAACAGCGACAGCAGCCCGAAGTAGTTCCACTCGATCCAGCGTTGGTCTGCCTGAACGACGGCCAGTACCAGTGCCAGTAGTTCGCCGGTGACCACCAGCATGAATACCGCTCGTACCCGGCACAGATCCGGGATGTAAAAATCACTTCCGCCTAGCGTCGGCAGAGGAATCGCGCGTTCTCTGGCTTGCCGCACAATGCTATAATCCCGCCCTGTTTCATTTTTCACTCCCGCAGAATAATGCCGGGCTGCCAGCAGGAAAGATAGACCATGACGTATCAGAACAAGAGCGCTGAAAAACTCTGGGGCGGCCGGTTTACCGAACCCACCGATGCCTTTGTGGAACGCTTCACCGCCTCGGTGGGCTTTGATCAGCGGCTTTACCACCACGACATCGTCGGTTCCATTGCCCACGCCACCATGCTGGCAGAAGTGGGCGTGCTGACCGCCGACGAACGGGACACCATCATCGATGGCCTGAAAGGCGTAAAAGCAGACATCGAAGCGGGACGGTTCGAGTGGTCCGTCAGCCTGGAAGATGTGCACATGAACATTGAGGCCAGTCTGACCGAGCGTATCGGTATTACTGGCAAGAAGCTCCATACCGGCCGCAGCCGCAATGACCAGGTGGCCACCGATATCCGCCTGTATCTGCGGGATGAAATCGACGTTATTGCCGAAGAACTGAACCGACTGCAGAACGGCCTGCTGGATCTGGCTGAGCGGGAAGCGGCCACCATCATGCCGGGTTTCACCCATCTGCAGACCGCGCAGCCGGTGACCTTCGGGCATCATCTTCTGGCATGGTATGAAATGCTGGTTCGGGACGCCGACCGCCTTCAGGATTGCCGCAGGCGGATGAACGTCATGCCCCTCGGCGCGGCGGCGCTGGCGGGGACAACCTATCCCATTGATCGCCAGATGACCGCGAGGCTGTTGGGGTTCGACCGGCCCAGCGAGAATTCCCTGGATTCGGTCAGTGACCGGGATTTCGCCATCGAATTCTGCAGCTTCGCGGCCCTGCTGATGACACACCTCTCCCGGTTCAGCGAGGAGCTGGTGCTCTGGACCTCGGCGCAGTTCGACTTCATCGACCTGCCTGACCGTTTCTGCACGGGCTCTTCCATCATGCCCCAGAAGAAAAACCCGGACGTACCGGAACTGGTGCGCGGCAAGACCGGCCGGGTCAACGGTCATCTGGTCAGCCTGCTGACCCTCATGAAAAGCCAGCCTCTGGCCTATAACAAGGACAACCAGGAGGACAAGGAACCGCTGTTCGATGCCGTGGATACCGTGAAAGGCTGCCTGAAAGCCTACGCCGACATGATTCCGGCGATTGAGTCGAAAGCCGACAACATGCGCGTCGCGGCAAAACAGGGCTTTTCCACCGCCACCGACCTGGCGGACTATCTGGTCAAGAAGGGCGTGGCCTTCCGGGATGCCCATGAGATCGTGGGGAAAGCCGTCGCCTTTGGCCTGGGCGAGGGTCGTGACCTGTCCGAGATGACCGCCGAAGAACTGGCCCGATTTTCGGACGTGATCGGTGAAGATGTGTTTGACGTGCTGACGCTGGATGGCTCGGTTCAGGCCCGGAATCACCTGGGCGGTACAGCCCCGGAGCAGGTGCTTGCTGCCGTCGCACGGGCGCGGCAGGGTCGCTGAACAAACGTCTTTCCGGAGCCAAAGTGATTGCTCAGACCGCACGGATAGCCCTCGATTTTGACGAGGGCATTGATCGCAAAATACTCCGCCGATTGCGGGACCGGTTCCTGGGCATCAATCGCCAGCGCTGGGAGCGCGCGCGCTCCGCGCTGACCTATCGGCAGCAGGCGGTGCTGGAAATCCTGCCACTGGTATTTCACCTCAATCACCCCTCGTTACCCGGTTATACCGACAGCCACTGCCCTTACGGCCTGAGCCACTACCGGCCCCCGGAGGCGGTGTTAAGCACTGCCCGCCGACTGGCCAGAACCTTTTCGCTGAAAGATGAAGGCCGCCGCCGTCCTGATCTGGAAGCCCTGTACCTGATGGGTAGCCCGGGCACTCTGGGCCACTCCGTTGCCAGCGACCTGGATATCTGGCTTTGCCACCGCCCGGATCTTGGCGATAAAGGCATTGCCTGCCTGGAGCGCAAGGCACAGCGGCTGGGTGAATGGGCGCAAAGTCTCGGGGTCGAGTTGCATGTTTTTGTGTTCTGCGCCGATGAATTCCGGGAGGGGCGTCAACGCGCCGAGGTCACCGGTGAGAACTGCGGCAGTGCCCAGCATTTCCTGCTGCTGGATGAGTTCTACCGCACCAGCATCCATCTGGGCGGGCGATACCCGCTCTGGTGGCTGATACCGCCGGAGGAGGAAGAACGTTACACGGAGCGCGTGCAGCAGTTAATCGAGTGCCGGTTTATCCGGGCGGACGAGTACATCGATTTCGGAGCCGTGCCCTCTATTCCCCGGGAAGAGTTTCTGGGGGCGGGTGTCTGGCAACTCTACAAAGGCATCGATGCGCCCTGGAAGACCATTCTAAAGTTGCTGCTGATCGAGTGTTACGCCCTGGACGAGGACAGGCCGCTGCTTTCGGGGGTTTTCAAGCAGGCGGTCTTTGCCGGCGTCACCGATACCAACCGGCTGGACCCCTACCTGCTGCTGTACGAGAGGTTGGAGCAGTGGCTGATAGACCATGGCGCGAGCGACCGTCTGGGCCTGGTTCGTCAGAGTCTGTATCTGAAGTCAGGCCTGCCTCTGACCCGAATAGACCCGGCAGGAGGGCACTGGCGAGCTACGCTACTGGATTCCCTGGTCGCCGGGTGGCAATGGCCGAAGGCCACGCTGCAGTACCTGGATAACCGCGCCCGGTGGCGGGCGGAGGACGTTATGTCACTGCGCCGCCAGGTGGTGTCGGAGCTGACCCACAGTTACCGGTTACTATCGCGGCTGGCTCGTGAGCATGGTGCCCGGGCGACTATCAGCCAGACCGATATGAACCTGCTGGGTCGCAAGCTTTACGCGGCTTTTCAGCGCAAGGCAGGCAAGATCGAGTTGATCAATCCCGGCCTTGCGCCCTCGCTGGTTGAAGAGAACCTCTCGTTTTTACATCAGTCGGAGCAGGGTGACGGTTCCCTGCAGGATGGCTGGCTGCTTTACCGGGATCTTGAGGATCCGTCCGATGCCTTCTGGCAACCGGTTATCCGGCGTTCCGGTAACCTGACAGAGTTGATGGTGTGGTGTTTCTGCAATGGCCTGCTGACCCGGAACACGCGCCTGAACGTCCGTGGTGGCACCAGCAATGCGTCCGTTGCCGAGCTGCGGGACATGCTTGACGCACTGGCGGGCTGCCTGACCATGCCGGTGGAGCCGGCATCGCGGGAAGCGCTGTCCCGGGGCGTTCGGCCTCTGCGGCACCTGCTGTTTGTGAATGTGGGTGTCGATCCACAGGCCCACCTGACGGAAAGAGGGCTGCACAAACTCAGCGCCAGACACGACTCACTGGGTTTCAGCGGCGGTCGTGAGAACCTGGTCATCACTATTGATCAGGTGACCTACAACAGCTGGCACGAAGTCAGCCTTCAGCACTACGCGGCCGGTGACACGCTGATCCAGTGCCTGAAAAATATCCTGGCGTCGGTAGCTGCAGCGCCAGAGCAGTTGCCCGACATTCAGGTTCACTGTCACAGCGCCGGGCACGGTGCCACCATTGCCCGACGGGTCCAGGAACTGTTCAGTGATGTCATGCGGGCGTTCTTTGTTGGTGGCAATGGGCCGCATCCTCTGCGCTACATAATCGAAATGGACAGGCGGTATTTCCTGCTCAGTTTTAACGGCACCGAGCCCGGCTTCATCGCCATGGACAGCAAACCCGCGCTGCTGGAATGCCTGGCCCGCCCGCTGGAAGCATACCTGCCAGTGGTGTTTGATCACTACGCCATGGCTGACGATCCGCAGCTGAAAGCCGTATGCCAGGCCACCGAACCCGGCAATGTTCAGGTGTTCTATCGCATTATCGGAAACCGCGCGCACCTGTGGGCGGTGGATGAACTGGGCGGTATGTTTACCTGGCAGCAAGCTTTCAGTTCCCGGCGTTACCTGCTGGTGCCGCTGCTGCGTTTCCTTGAAAATCTTCTGGAGCGAAAACAGCTGAGACAGCTTGATTCCCCCGGCCCCACGGGCGTCAAGTGCTACGAGCTGGCAGCGATTGATGGCCACTGGCGCGCGGAAGTGCGGCCGGATGCAAGCTGGCAGGGGGTCGCGCTGACGGGGCTGGAGGTTCAGGCGGTGGGCGTGCAGGAAGGCGATGTGCGGGTCCGGTTCGATATTTTCTGCGCCGATCAGGAGTTTACCGTTCAGGAATACGGCGACCGGCTGATACCGGCAGTGGCCCATTACATACGGTCGTTGCGCAAAAGCAGGGAATCCTACCCGGTTTACCTGACGGACGTTCATCTTCCCCATGATCTCGACCCGCAGGTGTATCAGCAGGATATCCAGACCATTCAGTACCTCTACTACCGCAACGCACTCGAGGAGTCCCTGAACCGCTATCTGGCTGATTGAGTCGCCCGGGCATCTCGCCGCGCGGGGCCTCCCTCAGGTATAATTGCGCAATCGGGATGCACAGGGGTCGCGAGGATGAAAGCTGCGTTTACAACGGTGTTTTTTATGGTACTGGCGGGCAGTATGGTCGGCTGTGGCCAGAAAGGTCCGCTTTACCGGGACGCGCCCGCTGAGGTGAGCACCGAAAAAGCACCTGCGCCGGAAACGGCAGCCGACCGCCAGAGTGTTGATAATCAGAGTACTGATAATCAGAGCACTGATGATCAGAGTACTGATGACCGCTGACAGCCGAGCCTGACCTCAAAAGAGTCGAAAGAGAGCCTCATGGATCATTTCAATTACCGCGATGGCAAGCTGTACGCCGAAGACGTTGCCGTGGCAGACATCGCCGACCGGTTCGGAACACCGGCTTACATCTATTCCCGCGCCACGCTCGAGCGCCACTACCGGGCCTATGATGATGCCCTGGCCGGACGCCCTCATCTGGTGTGCTACGCGGTGAAAGCCAATAGCAACCTGGCAGTGCTGAACGTGCTGGCACGGCTGGGGGCCGGTTTCGATATCGTGTCCGCCGGCGAGCTGGAGCGGGTGATCCGTGCCGGAGGCGACCCCGGGAAGGTGGTGTTTTCCGGCGTTGGCAAGCAACGCTGGGAGATGCAGCGGGCGCTGGAAGCAGGCGTGCGCTGCTTCAACGTGGAGTCGGATACCGAGCTGGATCGTCTGAATGAAGTCGCCGGCGAGCTGGGGGTAAAAGCCCCCGTGTCGCTGCGGGTGAACCCGGACGTTGATGCCGGCACCCATCCCTACATTTCCACCGGTCTCAAGGAAAACAAGTTCGGCATTGATATTGCCGAGGCATCGGCCGTTTATGAACGGGCGGCTGCCATGCCGAATCTGGATGTTCAGGGTGTGGACTGCCATATCGGTTCGCAACTGACGTCGGTCTCGCCGTTTCTGGATGCCCTGGATCGGGTCCTGGCGTTGATTGATGCCCTGGCCGCGAAAAACATTGTTATCCGGCACCTGGATATGGGCGGCGGGCTTGGCGTTACCTACGATCACGAGCAGCCACCGCAGCCGTCGGACTATGTGACAGCGGTTGCGGAGCGCCTGGGTCAGCGTCAGCTGGAACTGGTCATGGAGCCGGGCCGCTCCATTGCCGCCAATGCGGGCATACTGCTGACCCGGGTGGAATTCCTGAAGTGCACCGAACACCGCAATTTTGCCATCATCGATGCCGCCATGAACGATCTGATCCGCCCTGCGCTTTACGGCGCCTGGCAGTCGATCATTCCTGTCTGTCCCCGCAGTGATTGCCAGGAAAAGATCTGGGATCTGGTGGGACCGGTCTGCGAAACCGGTGACTTTCTCGGCAAGGACCGCCCGCTGCGGTTGCAGGCCGGCGATTTACTGGCGGTGCGCTCCGCCGGCGCCTATGGTTTTGTGATGAGCTCCAACTACAACACCCGCAACCGCCCCCCCGAATTGATGGTCGATGTGGATCAGGTGCATGTGGTGCGCCGCCGTGAAACCCTCGAGGAGCAGCTTGAACCTGAAAGCTGCCTGTCGCGATGAGCAACGATGCAGATATGAGTCAGGCCAGACGCGGATCCCTGCTGAGCTTTACCAAGATGCACGGGCTGGGCAATGACTTCATGGTGGTGGATGCCATCAGCCAGCCATTCCGTCTGGGCACGGAAACCATCCGCGAGTTGGCCAACCGCAACTTCGGGATCGGGTTTGATCAGTTGCTGGTGGTGGAACCCCCCGGCCTGCCCGATGTGGACTTCCGCTACCGGATCTTCAACAGCGATGGCAGCGAGGTGGAGCAGTGTGGCAACGGTGCCCGCTGCTTTGCGCGCTTCGTAAGGGATCAGCGCCTGACCAATAAAAAAATCATTCGCGTTCAGACCGCCAAGGGTGTGATCGAACTGCGGGTTGGCAAGGCTGGCCTGATTACCGTTGATATGGGGGTTCCAGAGTTTAATCCACCGGCCATTCCCTTTGCGGCCGACCGGCGCAAGGATGTTTACACCGTGGAAGTGGGCAGTGAAACCGTTGAGCTGAGTGCCCTGTCAATGGGCAATCCCCACGGCGTGCTGATCGTGGATGATGTTGATGCGGCACCGGTTCTGGATATTGGCCCGCGGCTGGAAAACCATCCCCGATTCCCGGCGCGCGCCAATATCGGTTTTCTCCAGATTCTGGACCGGCGTCACGTTCGCCTGCGGGTATTCGAGCGCGGTGCCGGTGAAACCCTGGCCTGCGGCAGTGGTGCCTGTGCAGCCGTGGTTGCCGGGCGTATCCGGGGGCTGCTTGATGCCCGGGTGGATGTGGAGCTGCGGGGTGGCCACCTGGTGGTTGAATGGCAGGGTGAGGGGTCGCCTGTTATGATGGAAGGGCATGCCAACAGCGTGTTTGAAGGTCAGTTGAGGCTTCCCGCAGAGGCGTCGCCAAGGTGGCGCAAGAGCACCCGACCCACAGCCAGTGCAAGGCGCTGATCAGTCCTTACCGTCAGGAGACAAGCATGACAGACCAAGCGGCCCGCCAGAAGGCCGGTGACCTCAACCGGGAAACCGTTGCGGACTATCTTCGCGAGAACCCCGATTTCTTTGTTGACCAGGATGAACTGCTGCGCAGCCTGACCCTGCCCCACGACAGTGGCCGGGCCATTTCACTGGTAGAGCGACAGGTGCATCTGTTCCGGGAGCAACGGGACACCCTGCGCCAGGAACTGGTCGAACTGGTATCCATTGCCCGCCACAACGATCGCCTGTTTGAGAAAAGCAAACGCCTGTTGATGCAGGTAATCGAAGCGCGCAACCTGAACGATATGGCTGCGGTGATTGATGACAGTATTCGCGGGGATTTTGGCCTCGACGCCGCTTCGGTCATCCTCTTCACGGATCAGCAACTGCCTGTCAATGGGCGGGGAGCGCTGCATGTTGTTTCTCCGGAAATGGCCCGGGAACGTCTCGGGGGGCTGCTTGACGGCGAACGCGCCGTGTGTGGCCAGTTCCATGAAAGCGAACGCTGCTTTCTGTTTCCGGACCGGGAAGACCCTATCGCTTCGGTAGCGCTGGTGCCGCTGCGAACCCATGAGCCCACGGATGCCGCTGACGGTCTGGTGGGCGTTTTTGCCGTTGGCAGCTGTCAGGCCGGTTACTTCGATCAGAGCATGGGGTCGTTGTTTCTGACCTACATCAGCGACACTCTCAGCCGCCTGTTACCGCCTATTCTTCAGCGTCATACGGCTGCAGCGACCCCCGTTGATACGGTTGCGGAGTCCCGCTGATCATGACACAGCCCGGCAATGATCAGGGCCTGGCTGCGGCGCTCGCACAGCCGCTGGATGACTTTATCCGGTATCTTGCCGCGGAGAAACGCCATGCGGCCCATACCTGCAGCAGTTATCAGGACGATTTACGTCGCTTTGGTCATTGGGTTGCCGGCGCTGAAAGCCGCTCGGCCTGGCGCGAATTGAGCTCCCACGATCTGCGCCGTTATGTCGCGGTGCTCAGCCGTTCCGGCCTGAGCGGGCGCAGCATTGCCAGACACCTGTCTGCCATCAGGCGTTTTTACGATTACCTGCTGCGAGAGCATCAGGCCACGGATAATCCGGTGCTGGATGTAAGGGCGCCCAGGGCGGCGCATCGGTTGCCCCGGGTGTCGGACGTAGACCAGCTCAGCCATCTGCTGGATGCCACCCCCGAGGATGCGCTGGAAACCCGCGATCTGAGCATGTTCGAGCTGATCTACTCGTCGGGACTGCGGCTGTCCGAGCTGGCCGGTCTTGATCTGTATGCCATCGACCGTCGTGGCGGCGAGGTGCGGGTGCTGGGCAAGGGCGGTAAAGAACGGATTCTTCCCGTGGGCCAGCGCGCACTTCAGGCTCTGGACCAATGGCTGGACGTTCGTCCGACGCTGGCCACGGATCGCGAGCCCGCGCTTTTTGTCAGCCGGCGGGGTGAGCGCCTCAGCAATCGCAGCATTCAATCCCGTTTGCGCCGATGGGGCGTCAAAAACGGCGCGGACCAGCGTTTGCATCCGCACCTTTTGCGACATTCCTTCGCCAGCCACATGCTGGAATCCAGCGGTGATCTGCGTGCGGTTCAGGAGCTCCTTGGTCACGCGGATATCAGCACGACCCAGATATACACCCATCTGGATTTCCAGCACCTTGCGAAAGTGTATGATCAGAGCCATCCCCGCGCCCGTCGGGAGCGTAAGTAAATCACAACAGATTGACCGGGCAGTCCCGGGGGAACCGGGGTGCCGAAACAAGGGGGAAGCGGATGTCATCGGATCCGTCCTGGAAGGAAAAATATCTCAGGGAACTGGAAACCTCCGAAGTCAGGGAGGCGCGGTGGGATACCGAGAAAAACATGCTCCAGCGAATGCTGGTGCGTACAAGTCTCGCTGCAGAAGGTCAGAGTCCTGAGCTGGACCGCCTGCTGGGGCGTCTCAGAAAACAGATCCGCGCGGATGCGCCCGACCCGAACGCCTGGCATGACCTGCAGGACCGCATTGACCGGCAGGTGTCTGCCCTGGATGAGCGCAACGCTGCGGTTGACCGGCAACTGCAGTCCACCCTGGCAGCGCTGCTATCCGAGTTGCGCGGCCAGAGTGTGTTCCAGCCGCTGAAAGAGCGCCTGAAAAATCTGGAGAAGCGGCTTCGGAAGCCGGAGACTTTTGAAACCGCCTTCAATGGGTGGCTGTCCGAGTTCGCCAGTGTTCTGCAGGCGGGCCTGGGTGCCCGTGACGCGGAATCACCACCTCCGGCCCAGCAGGGATTTTTCGATAAACTGTTCGGGAAACCGGCGGATGCTGACCCACCCACGGATGACCGGGCCTCCGTTGCGGGCGGGCCGTTGTCAACTGATAACCCGGTAGAGCTGGAGCCGACCAGCGATGAGGCGGTGGATCAGCGCGTGCAGATGGCCCGGCGGGTGGGCGAGCTTTTGGGGCAGGTGATTGAACAGGTTGTTCTGGAACCGGCATCGGAGGCACGGGCGAAGCGACTGCAGGAATGCCTTCTGGCCAGTGATGACTGGAACGAATTGCGGGAGGGGCTTGGCGGCGTGGCGGAACTGGTGATTTCAGCCGTCACCCGCAGCCAGCGCGAATTCGAGGCGTTTTTGCGCAGGCTCGATGAGCGTCTTGACACACTGAAACGATACTTCTCGGAACAGGAAAGCGCCCAGGCAGGGCGCATGGGCGCTTCCGCAGAGCTGGATATGGAAATTGGCCGCGAACTGGATGCCTTCGGGCAGAAAGTGGAGTCCAGCGAAGATTTCCAGGGGTTGAAAGCGTCTGTTTCAGGCCATCTGATGTCTATCCGGGAGGCCGTGGGGCGGTTTCGAACCACGGAATCAGAGCGGGAAAAATATCTGTCTGATCAATTGAGCACCATGCACCAGAAAGTAGCGGCCATGGAGGCTCAGGCAGAACATGTAAAGGACGAGCTTCGCGAGCAGCGCCAGCGCGCACTGACCGATGTGCTCACCCAGCTACCCAACCGGGAAGCCTGGCAGGATCGCCTGGATACTGAATTTCAGCGCTGGCGCCGTTACCGCAATCCGCTGAGCCTGGCGGTCCTGGATATCGACCTGTTCAAGCGCGTGAACGACTCCTATGGCCACAAGGCCGGTGACCGGGTTCTGCAGTTGGTCGCGAAAGCCATCACGGACCGGCTTCGTCAGACCGATTTTATTGCCCGGTTTGGCGGCGAGGAATTCGTACTGCTGTTTCCGGAAACGTCCGCCGACCTTGCCAAAGAGGTGCTTGATGGCTTGCGGGGCCATATCAAGGAACTGCCTTTCCATTTTCGTGGGGAACCGGTGTCCGTGACCTTTTCCGCAGGCATCGCAGAATTCGGGCCTGACGATGAAACCGACAGTGTGTTTGACCGCGCCGACCGGTCGCTTTATCAGGCGAAGGAGGCCGGACGCGATCAGGTGCTTATCGGCGGTCGCGCGGTCTAGGGTCTAGCGACGCATCTGGGCGTCCAGTTCGTCAATGATTTCCGCCCAGTCGGAATCGTCCTCGAGGCCCTCTTCCAGAAAATTGGACTGGCTGTTGGACCAGAAGGCTGCATCCTGCAGGGCGGTCTCGGCAGGCACCGGGGCGTGTTGGTCGATAAAGCTCTCGATGCTGGCCTGGTCCGAGGGCAGGCCGAGCTGTTGGAAAAGGGTGGTTAGCGTGTGCTTGGTGGTATCCATAAAGGTCAGCCACTCCTCGATCAATGGGTGAATTGAGTCAGTGTGATCGTTCCGACTCTGTTTTCTGAACTCTAGTGTAACTCACAAGGATATCCAGTGAAGGCGGCGTTGCATCTTGTGTTGTGTCTGGCCTGTCTGCTGTTGCCGCTCCAACTGGTGGCCGATCCACCCCAGCCAGTGCCGGCACCGGTGCTTGGCAATCAGGACCTGCAATGGCTGGCGTCCCAGAAATCCCTGCGGGTAGGCGTTCGCAGTGATCAGGTGCCTCTGGTATTCGACACCGGCGAGGGCAGGCTCGCCGGCGTGTTCATCGATTATCTGGACATCGTATCGGCGAAGCTTGGGCTGCAAATCGAACAGGTTACCGGCAACAAGGCCCAACTGGATGGCTGGCTGGCCGACGGGACGATTGATGCCCGGCTCTCCACCCGTCTGTCACGCCAACCCGATATCGGCGAACGCCTGAATTCCACGCCGCTCATGTCGCTTACCTATGGTCTTTTTGTCGCGACCGGAGACGCCGGGATCCGCGAGCTGGCGGATCTTGAGAGCGCCCGGGTCGCGCTGGTCGCCGGGGATGACAATCAGTACGCCCTGCTGGAGCCGGTGGAGACGTTTACCCCGGTGCCGGTTGATACCCTGGGTGAGGCCGTCAGCATGCTGTTGTCCGGGCAGGCGGATGCCTTTCTGGGGCCGGTTGCCGTGGTGTCCGATTACCTGCGCTCGGCGATGGTGAGCGGGGTCCGGCTGGCCCGGCTGATGGACCAGCATTCCGTGGATGTGGTGTTTGAAGTGGCCCCCGACCGTGACCGCGTTTTCCGAGTGCTGAATCAGGCCGTGCTGGCCATCAGCCATAACGAGCACCGGGATATACGCCAGCCCTGGCTTCAGTCGGGTGTTCAGGAGGCGGTTAAAGGCGCCATCACTCTCTCGGAGGAAGAGACTGAATTTCTCAGGCGTCATCCCGATCTGCAGCTTGCCTTCCGTTCCGACTGGCCGCCCTTCGAGTTTGTCCAGGATGGCGAGCCCCGGGGTTTGGTGCCGGACCTGGTGACCCGACTGGAAGAGCAGTTGTCCGTGCGTTTCGATCGTAAAATGCTGGAAACGGGTCAGGTTCCCGAGGACCAGCTCAGTCAGGGGGAGGTGGATATACTGCCTGCTGTCACCCGGACGCCGCAGCTGGAGCAGGATTTCCTGTTCAGTCGCGCCTATCTGTCGGTGCCGATTGCCCTGGCGATACGCGATGACGGTCGTTTTATCGGCGAGTTACGGGAACTGCGGGACGAGCGTGTGGGCGTGGTCAAGCGCCAGGCGGGCCACGACTATCTGTTGATCAATCATCCCGATCTGGACCTGTATCCGGTGGATTCCGTTGACGAGGGCCTGCTAGCGCTGTCCAACGGTGATCTGGATGCCATGGTCACCCACATACCGGCGGTCAGCTATACGGTGGCGCGCCTGGGTCTGTCCAATCTCCGGATTACCAGCATCACGCCCTACCAGTATGAGCTGCGGTTTGCGGTCAGCAAAAATCAGCCGACGCTGCTGGGGATTCTCAACAAGGCGCTTGGCAGCCTTGAATCGGACGAAACCGAATCGATCTATAACCGCTGGATTCATCTGGATATTGAACAGGAAACGGACTATACCGTGGTGCGTCGCATCGTACTGATTGCCCTGGCGGTGGTACTGATTTTTCTTTACTGGAATCGCAAGCTGTCCCGGGAGGTGGATGAAAGGATCCGCTCGGAAAACGCGCTGCGGCGCAGTGAGGATGCCCTTAGAACTGCCAAACAGGACGCCGAGCGCCTGACCCGTCAGGCCGAGGCCGCCAATCGCTCAAAAAGCGAGTTTCTGGCCAATATGTCCCATGAGATCCGCACCCCGATGAATGCCGTGATTGGCTACAGCGACCTTTTGAGCAATACCGTGAAAGACCCGCAGCAGCGCAACTATCTGAACGCCATACGTGCCGGCAGCCGCAGCCTGTTGATGCTGATCAACGACATTCTGGACCTGTCCCGAATCGAGGCGGGCAAAATGCGGCTGGATTATTCTGCGGTTTCCATGCGGCGACTGCTCAGCGACGTGCGCCATATCTTTGATCTGAGGGCAACGGAACAGGGCATTTCCCTTGAGGTCAGCGTGGACTCGAGGATGCCTGCCGCCATGAGACTGGATGAAACCCGCCTTCGCCAGGTGTTGTTCAATCTGGTTGGCAATGCCATCAAGTTTACTCACGAGGGCGGGGTAAGGGTGCGGGCGACCGCAACGCCGGTGGCGGATGGCAGGGTCCGGGACGGCGCTGGGAAAAGCCCCGCTTCGGAGTTGGTGGTAACGGTGCAGGACACCGGCATCGGCATTCCTGAAGACCAGCAGCAACAGATATTTGACGCCTTTGAGCAACAGGAAGGTCAGAGCAGCCGTCGTTACGGTGGCACCGGCCTGGGCCTGGCCATCAGCCGCAAGCTGGTGCGCATGATGGGTGGAGAGCTCAACGTTGAGAGCGCACCCGGCGTTGGCTCCACCTTTACGGTGCGGCTGCCGGATGTGGAAGTCACCGGCGAGGAGGCCGAGGAAGAGGGTCCGCCGCAGGAATCCGATCGGCTGCTGGCTCAGACGCTGAGCATGCAGGAGCGGGGCTGGCTGCGGGAGCAGCTGGAGAGAGACTTTGGCAATGAATGGCAGTCGGTCAGAGAAAGCGGTGACCCGGAGCGGATGAGAGACTTTGCCTGCCGGGTGATCGAATGGGGCCAGCGTCTGCGCTCGCCGTCGGTGAGCCGTTACGGCGAAAAGCTGCTGGCGGACGTTGAGGCGTTTAATCTGGACGCAGTCAATAGCGCCCTGGAGGCATTTCCGCGTTTACTGGACCGGGAAGACTAGATGCGGGTTTACAGGCAATCGAACTGTGATCGACGGTCAAAGGCGACTGAAACCATGTCGTAGCCCTGCTCGGTCAGATCGCGGATCAGGTCGCGATCCTTGAGCATGGCCATGCAGACTTTATGAACGCTGGCCTGAAGCTGCTCGGTGGCGGGTTCGTTGTTGAAGCGAAAGTCTACGATCAGATATTTGCGCTCGACCGCTGAGGATACCGGAATCGCTTCGCGTTCGATGCTTTCATAACCGATATAGGTGGCCTGATGGTGCGGGAACAGGCCGCTGAGCAGCAGGTCCAGGTTGCCGGCAGTGGCCTGCCCGGCACTGAATAACAGGGGGAGTATCAAGGCATTGATCAGGCGTTTGAATGTGTTGGCCATCTTGGTATCCACTTGCTTCCGAATTTCAGACAGATAGAAGAATCAGGTAACCCTATGTAAACAAAGGTTACTGATGTTTACGTGAAATCGCCAGAGGTCTGTTCATTTTCTGGTCATATTTTTCAATTGTTCACACTTTGCCAGGCAGCACCCGATCTGGATCAAGGTTCCCGCAGATCCATGGTTTCAACTACTATGGAAGAATAACGGCGACGTCAGAGGTAGGATCATGTTTCAACTGGTTTTCAGAGGTGAATGCACGCCCGGTACCGACCCGGAAGCGGCCCGAAACAACGCCAGAACCCTTTTCAAGGCGAACGCCGACCAGGTTGCCAGAATGTTCAGCGGCAAGCCTGTGGTGATCCGTAACCGGCTGGAGGAAGCTCAGGCCGAAAAATACCGTGGCGTTCTGCACAAAAATGGCATGGTGGCTTACGTCGAGCCGATGGACGCCAGCGTTGCGCCGAAAGAGCGCTCAGCAATGGCAACACCTTCAGCACCGGAAAAGCCCACAGCGTCTGAAACGCCCCGGGCCGCACCCACCCGGAATTCGCCAGGCCCGGTAAAGGTAGAGCCCGGAGACAGGCCGAAGCTTGCTGGCGAAAAAGTGGACGGTATTCTCGCGGGTTCGGAGCTCACGCTGGACCCGCCGGGTATGACTCTGGCGGAGCACAGGGAGGCGGAGACGCCCATGTTCGAGAATCTGGATGGATGGACTCTGGCGCCGGCCGGGTCGGAACTGGCAGTGTCCCGCGAACTGCCGCCGCCGGTGGTGCCCGATGTTTCCCATCTATCGCTGGCAGACCGGGACGACGAGCCGGGAAACAAGGCATGAGTGCGGACAGGCAAGGGGTTTGATGCGCCACCCACTGCTTCTGATTCTGCTGGTGTTGTGGACAGCCAGCGCAATAGCCGCGCCGGATCGCCCGAAAGTTGCGCTGGTGCTCAGCGGTGGTGGCGCGAAAGGCATGGCCCATGTCGGGGTTCTGCGGGTGCTGGAGGAAATCCGGGTGCCGGTGGACATGGTGGTTGGCACCAGCGCCGGGTCCGCGGTCGGTGCTCTTTATGCCTCCGGCATGACGGTGAAGGATATCGAAGCCCGGTTTATTAACCTGGACTGGCTCTCCAGTTTTCGGGACGATCCCGGACGGGTGTTCAAGCCGGTTCGCCGCAAACGCCAGGACTGGCGCTTCCCGATCACGCCCGGTATCGGCGTCAGTACCGGGGGTATTGAGCTGGGTGGCGGAATCATTGCCGGTCAGAACCTTGGCTTTATCCTCAATGAGCTCACCCGTGACGCGGCTCTGATTGAAGATTTCGACCAGCTTCCGATTCCTTTTCGCGCCGTTGCTACCGACCTTGAAACCGGTGAAGCGGTGATCATTGGCAGCGGAAATCTGTCTGAAGCCATTCGAGCCAGTATGAGCGTTCCCGGTGTCTATGCCCCGGTCAACCGTGAGGGCAGGCTGCTGGTTGACGGCGGTGTTGCCAGCAATCTGCCGGTGTCCGTGGCCCGTGATCTGGGTGCCGATATTGTGATCGCAGTGGATATTACCGATCCCCTGCTGGATAAGGACGAACTGCGGGACGCATTCACCGTAGTGAACCAGCTTACAACACTGCTGACCCGCAGAAACACCGAGCAGCAGTTGCAACTGCTTGGCGATCAGGACCTGCTGATCCGCCCGGATCTGGGAGCACTGTCATCGGCGGATTTCTATCAGGCCGCGCCTTTTTTCGAGATTGGCGCCAGCGAAGCCCGCAAACACGCCGGTAAACTCAGTGATCTGTCGGTTGACGACGAACGCTGGTCCGCCTATCGCAGGCAATTGAGCGAGCGGCCCCCGACCCCGTCGGCCATCTCCCGCATCGAGGTGTCGGGAGGCGATCGCCTGGCCGCTGATTTTATCCGCTCCCGTATCCGGCAGCCGGTGGGCGAGCCGCTGGATGCGGATCAGCTGGAGCTGGATCTCAAGCGAATCTATGGGCTCGGATATTATGAAACCGTATCCTATTCCCTGGAACCGGCACCGGAGGGCGGCGCGAGTCTGTTGGTGCAGGCACGCAGAAAAAGCTGGGGTCCTAACTACCTTTCTTTCGGAATGAACTACGAAGATAACTTCGAGAACAAGACCGATTTCAACCTGGCGGCTTCCTTGCGGCTGACTGAACTGAACGCCCTCGGCGCGGAATGGACCACCGGCCTGCAGGTAGGCACCGAGCCCTGGGTGCGCAGCGAATGGTTTCAGCCGCTCGACTATGGCTATGAACGTTTTCTGGCACTGGGCGCCGAGTTCCGGCGGGAGACCTTCAGCGCCTTTGACGGCGACGGCGTCCGGATTACCGAGATCGACCTGTCCACCAGTGAGGTCGATCTGACCCTGGGCATGGAAATGGGTGTCAACAATCAGGCCAGCCTGACCTACAGGCTGGGATACGCCACGGTGGATGAACAGATTGGCGCCCAGGTCGTCGCTTATCAATACATCCGCAAGGGCAATGTAAACCTGGTCTTTGAACACGACTCACTGGACGATGCGTTTCTGCCCGAATCCGGCGCTTTTGGCGGTATCCGGGGCAGGATGGAGCGGCCGGACCTGGGCTCGGATCGCCATTTTGATTCTGTGCGGGTCATGGCCCTGGGCGCGAAAACCTGGGACAGGACCACGGTGACCGGGCTGGTGTTTGCCAACGCGGTAACCGGGGGCGTGGCGGGTATTGAAAACTCGGTCACTCTGGGAGGATTCCAGCGGTTATCAGCGTTCAGCCAGGGGGAGATTGCCGGTGAGGATGCAGCATTAGCCAGCGTGTTCGCACGGCAGTCGTTTGGCGGGCCTTTTGTGCCCTGGTTTGCCGGGGTCGGAGCTGAATCCGGCAACGCCTGGTCGTCCCTTGGCGACGCCCGCTGGAACAGCCTGCTTTATTCCTGGAGCCTGTTTGCGGGCGTGGAAACGGTCATTGGGCCGGTGCAGTTCTCCACGGCGTACAATAATGAAGACGACTGGAGCGCCTATCTCAACGTGGGTTTTTCATTTACCCAGCTGTTTGATTAGCGGTCTCCGGCGCTTGCGAATCCCTGGTGTCAGTCACTATAGCAGCGGGCCCATCAGGCGGACGGCGCGGCAGGTCAGGCGGAAGGCGGTGGAGCGGTCCCGGTAGTCGCTTTCGGTCATCAGACGACAGCATTCCAGGTCTGCGCTCAGCATCTGTTCCATGCGACCGACAAAGGCCGGGGACGTATTGATGGCCATGATCTCGAAGTTCAGCCGCATCGAGCGGTTGTCCAGGTTGGCAGTGCCGACCGCCGCGTAACGGTTATCCACCAGAATGGTTTTCTGGTGCATGAAACCCGGCTGATAGCGGTAAATTGAAATACCCACCCGGGATGCCTGTACCAGATACGAATAGGCGGCCAGGCCAATCAACCAGCTGTCGGATTTCTCCGGTATGATGATGCGAACATCCACGCCTCGCAGTGCCGCCAGTTGCAGGGCATTGAGAATCTGGAAATCCGGCACAAAGTAGGGCGACGCTATCCACAGCCGCCGGCGGGCATTGTTGATGCAGTTCAGAAAGAACAGCGAACCGGTTTCGTAGAGGTCCGCGGGACCCATCGGGAAAATCAGCACCTCCTCGTTGCCATCGGGGATGGCCTGCGTTGTCCAGTTGAGATCCGGGATCTTGTGGCTGGCCCAGTTCCAGTCTTCCAGCCAGGCCAGTTGCAGACCCTGGACGGCAGGGCCGCGGATGCGGCAGTGGGTGTCGCGCCAGGGTTCGTCATCGCCGGCGGCGGCCAGGTATTCGTCACCCAGGTTGATGCCACCGACAAATCCTACCTCGCCATCGCACACCAGCAGTTTGCGATGGTTCCTGAAATTGACTTGCAATCGCATACGACGAAGGTTGCCGTCGCCGAAAGACGACACACGGGCGCCTGCGGCGGACAGCTCATTCAGATATTTGCGCGGCAGCCAGACACTGCCGATATCGTCGTACAGGAACCAGACCTCGACGCCCTGCGCCAGTTTGCGCTTCAGAATCGACTTGATGCGCTGGCCCACCTTGTCCGAGCGCACAATATAGAATTCCAGCAGAATATAGTGCCGGGCGTTTTCCATGGCCTCGAACAGGGCTTCGAAGGTGGCCGCGCCGTCTTTCAGCAGGTCACAGTGGTTGCCGGACGTAAAAGGCTGTCGGCCCAGCTTGCAAAGCACCTGAAGTTCTTCACTACCCTGAGCCTCGCCCGGGCGGTCGATGACCGTGCTTTGCTGCTCGAACTGGCCCAGCACGCCACTGAGGGCTTCCCGGTCGGGTCTTTTTGCCCGCAGGTAGCCGCCAAACCGGTTACGCCCGAACAGCAGAAAAAAAGGCACGGCCAGGTAGGGCAGACCAATCAGCGCCAGTATCCAGGCGATGGCCCCCTGAGCCGTGCGGTAGCTCAGCAGTATCCGGTAAATGCAGGCCGCAGCTGCGGTGTAAAGGGCAATCAGCCCGAGGACAATCCAGGACGGATCAGACAGACTCATGATTCAACGACTCCGCCCTGGTCCGCACGGTGCTCGGCCCGGTACTGGGCCGGAGCGATGCCGGTCCAGCGTTTGAAAGCGCGGCTGAAGGCGCTGAGTTCGGAAAAACCCAACAGAAACGCGATTTCACCCAGGGCGTAATGATCAGAGGCCACGTAGCGCATGGCTTTATCCTTGCGCACCTCCTCCACCAGTTCGTGAAAGCCCAGACCCTCCTTTTTCAGCCGCCGGTAAAGGGTCTGCCGGCTCATGTGGCATTGACGGGCCAGAGTATCGGCGTCAATGCGCTCCGTGGACATCTGCTGGGAAATCAGTCGGCGGATTTTGCGGCCAAAGGTCCGGCGGCTCTGAACCCTTGCCAGCAGGGAATTCACCTGCTTGAGAACCGCTGAATAGACGTAGGGATTACGATAGGGGATGGGGTGGTCCAGATAACGACGGTCGAAGGCGACGCGGGTCTGCTCACAGCCGAATCTCACCGTGCCGCCGAACAGGTCCCGGTATTCCCGTGCATAGCCGGGCTTTGCGTGGGCAATTTCAACCCAGTCCGCCACGATTGACGGGTGAATGAAATGCCGGGTGCGACACAGCATGGAGGCAATGGTGCGGTCCATATCCTGGCGGCAATAGTGGCCGGCGGAATCTGCCTGCCAGGTCAGAATGGCCTGGTCATCGGTCTGCTCAAAACTCAGCCTGACGGATTCGTTGATCAGTCGGTGCAGCCTGGCATACTGGGTAACCGCCTCGCCCAGAGTGTCGCAGTTAAAGAACACATGCCCCACCAGGCCCATGCGATCGGGTTCCACCATCTGTCCTGCGTGCAGGCCAACGGCCGGGTCACCGGTGACGGTTTCCGCGTACTCCCACAGGTGGTAGTGCTGATCAGCGGGAATACTCAAATCCGGGTCGGTCAACGCTTCCAGGGGATGGCCGATGATCTTTTCCACGGCCCCGGGGTCAAGAACGCCCTGACATTCCAGGTAATGCACCAGTGCCAGCGTGCTGGATGCGGCGATCATCGGCGATGTGCTGGGATTGGCTTGCTCGGCGCTCACAATGACCTTTTACGTTGATGAGAAAGATGTCATGTCCGCTATCACAAACGGTCACTTGAATGTAACAGCCCGTCAATTGTGCCTGTCAGCGTTAAAGATAGCATTGTAGGGAGTGCAGGCGGCAATCGGGTTGCGCTCATCAGATGGTGTTTTATGGAATCGCAGATTGTATGCGGCACAACGGACCGGAACACTCCAATATTGTTGCGCTGGCAGAGCGCCGCAACAGCATCTACTATTGCTGATCATTGTTTTACCTGACACGTTAACAGCCGGGTTCACCCGGTTTCATTGTGTCTGACTGCTCAACCCGGCTGGAGAAGGTGTTCATGACTGTTGAACTTCATCATCGTATCAGTGGTAACGGGCGCCCGCTTATCCTGCTGCATGGTCTGTTCGGTTCGCTGGACAATCTTGGCGTTATCGCCCGTGGGCTTGAGGATGGCTGGCAGGTTCACGCGCTGGATCAGCGCAATCACGGTAAATCGGCCCACGCCGACACCATGAGTTACCCGGAAATGGCCAATGATGTACTGGCCTATATGGATGCAAAAGGCCTTGATACCGTCACGGTTCTTGGTCACTCCATGGGGGGCAAGGTGGCTATGCAGCTGGCACTGAACGCGTCGGAACGCATTGCCGGAATCATTGTGGCAGACATATCACCGGTCACCTACCAGCCACGACACGACCATGTTATGGAAGGTTTGAAAGCCATCGATACCAGCGCACTCAAATCCCGACAGGACGCTGATACGGCATTGTCTGAGTATGTGGAAGAGGCTGGCGTCCGTCAGTTCCTGCTGAAGAACCTGCGCCCGATTCCCGCTGACGAGAAAGATTCCAGTGGCGCCCGTTACCGGTGGCGCCTCAACCTGCCGGTTATCGACCGGAGCTATGAGGCGCTGTCTGCCGCCCCTGAAGGCGATGGGCCGTACGAAGGAAAGGTGCTGTTTATCAAAGGTGCGGACTCGGCCTATATCCAGACCAAACACCGCGACACCATTACCGGGCTGTTTCCCAACGCCGACTTGCGCATTATTGAGGGAGCTGGCCACTGGTTGCACGCCGAAAAGCCGGACACCTTTCTGGCGTTGTGCCGTCAGTTTCTGACGGGGTGAATCCACATGAAGGCTTTCTGTATTTTGGTTCTCTGCACAATAACCGGATCGGACGAATGGCCATTGAGGCTCTTCCCGGCGTTGGGGGCGTAGTAAATGAATGATCAATCCGAATTGAACTGGGATCTTTCGACCCCTTTTACCCAAGAGATAACCGTTTCGCCCGAGGATACCGACCGGCTGGGGCATGCCAACAACGTGGTGTACCTGCGCTGGCTTGAAGAGGTCAGCTGGGCCCATATCGAAAGCCTGGGTATGACCTGGTCGCTGCATGAAGAAACCGGCAAAGCGATGGCGATCACCCGCACCGAGATTGATTATCTGGCGTCTGCCAATGCCGGTGATGTTCTCGAACTGGGGACCTGGCTGACGGATTTTGATGGCCGCTTCCGGTCTGCCCGCCAGTTCCAGTTGATCCGCAAATCCGATGGCAAAACCCTGGTGAGGGCGCTGTCTACCCACGCCTGTGTAAATATGAAAAGCCAGCGACCGTCTCGCATGCCGCCCGAGTTCAAGCGCATTCTCGGCGGCGTTCTGGTGGAGGGTGGCCGCCGCCTTGATGGACACTAGTCACTGTGGCGCTGACTTCTGCTAACCTGAGAGCATTCAGATTGCACCCGGCGTGACTGCCACGCTGACTGAACCCCTACCGGAGAGCCCTATGCCGAGCCCGACGCAAAACAACACGGATTCGAGTTCTGACGACCTGATGCGCAGGGTCGTTTACGATCGCTTCGGCGACGTGAAGGTATTGAGGGTGGAGCAGACGAAGGTTTCCCGGCCGGGCGCCGATTCGGTTCTTGTGCGGGTCGCAGGCGCCGGCCTGAACCCTATTGACTGGAAAACCCGAAAAGGTCTGGGCTTTGCCGCCCGCCAGATTGAAAACCATCTGCCCTGGACTCCGGGCTACGACATTGCCGGCGAGGTTGTCGCCGTTGGTGATGACGTGACCACCCTCGCGCCGGGTGACAGGGTGATGGGTATGATTGGCTTTCCCGGCGGGGGCGGCGCCTACAGTGAGTACGTGGTTACCCCTGCGGCCGACCTTGCCATAGTGCCCGAAGAGCTTGATCTTGTGGCTGCGGGCGCCTTGCCGCTGGCGGCGCTGACAGCCTGGCAGGCCCTGTTCGAGGTGGCCAAGCTGGAGGCCGGGCAGAAGGTGCTGATTCATGCCGGTGCCGGGGGCGTAGGCCATTTCGCCGTGCAGTTCGCGAGAGAGCGCGGTGCCCATGTGATTGCCACTGCGTCCGACGCCAACCGGGATTTTCTCGCCGGCCTGGGGGTACACGAGGTAATCGATTACCACACGACCCGGGTCGAAGAGGAATGTTTCGGGCTGGATGTGGTGCTGGATCTCATTGGTGGTGACGTGGGCAAGCGCTCTTTGCACACCCTCAGCGAGCATGGTGTGCTGGTGACGATTCCGACGGTAACCGCCGATGAGATTATCACCGAGGCTGAAGCCATGGGGCTCAGAGCCCACGGCATGACCGTGCGGCCGGATGTGTTCCACCTTGAGGAAATCGCAGAGCTGATTGAAGACGGCGATGTGCGCATTCACATTGAGCAGGCTTTCCCGCTCGATCAGGTGCAGCAGGCGCACCTGACTCTTCAGGGTGGACACGTTCGCGGCAAGCTGGTGCTTGACTGCCGTTCCTGACTCTTCCCGTCAGCTCTGCTTCTTTTCTTTGCCTGGCTGCGGCGGTACAAGGCTGACCAGGGTCCAGCCTTTCTCCGGTTTGAGGCTTTCAACGTCTTTCACCGGGGAGATCCGGTCTCTGCTGTCCAGTACAAACAGTACGCAGGCCTGTTGCGCGTAGTTGGCCTGAAAGTCCCCGAAGGTAAACTCGTCGCTCAGCTGTGTAATCTTGATGGTATAGTTTTTCGCGGCCAGGCTGGCCAGCTTGGCGTAACTCAGGCCGTTGAACAGCCCGCGGGTCATGTGAATTTTTTCGGCCGTGCGCAGGCGGGCATTCTGGTCCTGTTCGCCGTCCGACAGGGTGAACACATTGGTTGTGCCGAACCAGTCGAGGAAGTGATAGGTGGCCAGGGAATTCATGTGTTTATAGGGCGACACAACCAGCAGGTTGCCAATACCGGTCAGATCCAGATGGGTGGAGGCATGTTCCGAAACCGGGTTGCCAAAATAGACGGACAGATTGTCCATCCTTGCCAGTTTCACGTTCTCATAGTTGGTGTCCGTGAGGGTTACGGGCACCTCGAGATTTTTCAGTGCAATGCCGATTTTCCGGGCAATGGGGTTGGCCCCCAGAATCAGGAAACCATAGGTCGAGGGCTCTGCAACTTTCAGTAAATGCGCCAGTGGCCTGGCCGTCAGGCTCTGAATGGTCACGGTGGCGATAATCAGCATGAATATCAGCGGCACCAGCGCTGACGCGCTTTCATAACCCAGCTTCTGCAGCTGGAAGGCGAACAGCGCCGAGACGGCGGCCGCCACGATGCCCCGCGGCGCGATCCAGCTCAGGAAAAGTTTGTCACGCCAGTTCAGTGAGGTGCCGATGGCGGACAGGAAAATACTGACCGGTCTGGCCACCAGCATAAGCAACGCCAGCACCAGAACCAGGCCCCAGCCAAGTTCCGCAATGGCATCAAAATTCACGCGGGCCGCCAGAATGATGAACAGTGCGGAAATCAGCAGTACGCTGAGGGATTCCTTGAATTCCAGAATGCTGTCGATCGGCACCTGTTTCATGTTGGCCATCCAGATGCCCATAACGGTAACGGTCAACAGGCCGGATTCGTGGGCCAGCTCATTGGACAGCGCATAGACCCCCAGCATGAAGGTGAGCGTACCCGCATTGTGAAGGTACTGCGGAATCAGATGCTTGCGTAGAGCAAGACCGTTGAGCCAGCCTGCAAGTACGCCGAGCAGAAAGCCCACTGCCAGGGTCTTGCCAAAGATCCAGACGGAATGGCCGAACACGTTGCCCTGGCCCCAGGAAACGATGCCCTCGAACACCAGGACCGCCAGCAGTGCACCGACCGGGTCGATGATAATGCCTTCCCAGCGGAGAATATTGGCCAGTTTTGCCTGTGGCCGAACCGAGCGTAACAGCGGTGCGATGACCGTTGGGCCAGTGACAATCGATATGGCCCCGAACAGCAGGGCGACTTCCCAGGACACGTCCAGTATCCAGCGTGCGGATAGCGTGCCGATGGTGCAGGTAACCACCGAACCAACCGGAATCAGGTTGCGGACCATTCTGCCGTGACCCGCAATGTCGCTGAATCGCAGAGTCAGGCTCCCTTCAAAAAGGATGATGGCAACGGACAGCGAAATCAGCGGGAACAGCAGGTCCCCGAACACGGCTTCGGGATCGAGCAAGCCGAACATGGGCCCTGCGGCAATGCCACCCGCCAGCAGAAACAGGATGGCCGGCATACGTAAACGCCAGGCCAGCCATTGGCAGAAGAGGGAAATAACGCCGATGCAGGCGAGAAGAAAAACTGTACTGACGGTCATAACGAGGTCAGTTCCTTCTGGCTTGGTTTAGTGGATGGCTGTTGCCTTGCGGGCCAGCCTGGCAAGCAGTCTGGAGGCGGCAAAAAAACCAAAGCTGGCGGTGACCGGGCTGGCGGCTCCGAAACCGGTTGCGCAATCGAGCCGGACCGGGCCGTCGGTGGCGGGTTTCTGCAGGCAGACTTCGCCATTTTCGGCCGGATACGTCAGCTGCTCCAGGGAGTATACGGCTTCCACGCCGAAGCGTCGCTTGGGGTTGCGGGAAAACCCATACTCCCGACGCAAGAGATTGCGAACTTTCGCCAACAGTGGATCCTGGGTGGTCTTGCTGAGATCGCTGACCTGAATCCGGGTCGGGTCCATCTGGCCACCGGCGCCGCCCGCACAAATCAGCGGAATCTTGCGACGCCTGCAGTGGGCAATCAGCGCAGCCTTGGGCTTGACGCTGTCGATGGCATCGACCACACCGGACAGGTCATCGGTGATCAGGTCTGCCACATTGCGGGTGGTCAGGAAACCGAAATGTGTGCGGATGTCCGCATAGGGATTGATGGCCCGTAAACGTTCGGCCATGGCGTCGGTCTTGGTCTGGCCATAGTGGCCATTCAGCGCGTGCAGTTGCCGATTGGTATTGGACACACATACGTCGTCCATGTCCACCAGGGTAATCCTGCCAATGCCGGAGCGTGCCAGCGATTCTGCCGCCCAGGAACCCACGCCACCCAGCCCGATAATGGCGATATGGGCCTGCCGAAAAGCCGCCAGCGCGGTGCGACCATAAAGGCGTTCAATGCCGCCAAAGCGGAACTGGTAGTCATCATTCGTCACTGTATCTCTCCGCCGTTTACGGACTGTCCAAAGCCCTTCGGGAGCGTGATTGTACCTCAGTCCTGCGTTCATAAAAAAAGCCGCGCAAGTGCGCGGCTCTCAAGAGGTTGCCTGGCTCTGGCGTTGATCAGGCTGACCAGTGCTGGTCGTCCAGATCCATCATTGAATCCTTGCCGGTTTCAATGTCCTGCTTCAGTTGCTCGATTTCCGGCAGCACCTTTTCGAAGTAGAAGCGCGCGGATATCAGCTTGCCTTCCTGCAGCGGTTTGTTGCCTTCGCCCTTGTCGAGCTGCGCCTGGGCAACGCCGGCCATGCGGGACCAGAGGTAGGCGATGACCGTCAGCGCCATCAGGCGAAGGTAGGGCGATGCAGCCGCACCGGCCTGCTCCGGATCTTTCGAGGCATTCCGGGCGATCCACATAGTGGCGGATTCCAGCGCTTTGAACGCGCCCTTTAGCTCTTCACGGTGGGGCGCCTGTGGATTGTCCTTGAGGAACGCGGTCAGCTCGCCAAACAGGGTGCGGACCAGTTGGCCTCCCTTCAGGCCCAGTTTACGCCCCACGAGATCCATGGCCTGAATGCCGTTGGTACCCTCGTAAATTCTCGCAATACGACCGTCACGAACCAGCTGCTCCAGCGGCCAGTCGGTGGTGAAACCGGATCCACCCAGTACTTGCAGGCCGACGTTGGCGTTGTTGTAGCCTTCGTCCGTGAGGAAGGCCTTGACCACGGGTGTCAACAGTTGGACCAGGTCGTCCGAGGCTTCGCGCGCCGCTTCATCTGGATGAGCAACCGAAAGGTCCAGCTTGTGCCCGGTAAACAGCGCCAGGGCCCGCATGCCCTCGTTCAGCACTTTCTGGCGCATCAGCATGCGACGCACGTCCGGGTGCACGATGATCGGATCAGCCGGGCCGTTCGGATTCTTGGGTCCGCTCAGCGAGCGGCTCTGAAGTCGCTCACGGGCAAAGCCCAGGCTTTCCTGATAGGCCATTTCCGCCAGACCCAGGCCCTGCATTCCGACCATCAGCCTGGCCTCGTTCATCATGGTGAACATGGCGCGCATGCCGTTATTGGGCTCGCCCACCAGCCAGCCTTTGGCGCCTTCGAAATTCATCACGCAGGTGGCGGAACCTTTGATGCCCATTTTGTGTTCAAGGCCGCCGCAGAAGGCGGGGTTGCGCTCACCGCTGTCCGGTAACACCTTGGGCACAACAAACAGGGAGATCCCTTTGGTGGTATCCGGTGCCCCCGGCAGTTTGGCAAGCACCAGGTGAATGATGTTGTCGACCAGGTCATGTTCGCCGCCGGTGATCCAGATCTTGGTGCCTTCGATGGCATAGGACCCGTCATCGTTGGGCTTGGCCCTGGTGCGAATCATACCCAGATCGGTGCCACACTGGGGTTCGGTCAGGCACATGGTGCCGGTCCACTCGCCGGAGATCAGCTTTCCCAGGTAGATGTCTTTCAGCTCGTCGGACCCGTGGGAATGCAGCGCAGTAATAGCACCGTGGGTCAGGCCGGGGTACATCCCCAGTGAAAGGTTGGTGGAACACATCATTTCGTCCACCACGAATTTCAGGGTATGAGGTAGACCCTGGCCGCCATACTCAATAGGCGCGTCCAGCGCAGTCCAGCCACCTTCCACAAATTTGGCATAGGCTTCCCTGAACCCGTCGGGTGTGGTCACGTCGTGGGTCTCGGGATTGTATTTGCAGCCCTGGCGGTCGCCGATCTGATTGGTGGGCTGAATCACTTCTGAAGCCAGTTTTCCGGCCTCTTCAATGACGGCCGTAATCAGATCCGGGGTAGCATCGGCGTATTTCTCCAGCTCGTGGAGCTTATCGACGCCCAGTACATCGAACAACAAAAAGTTGAGATCATTAGCGGGAGCCTGGTATTGCATGGAAATCTCTCCTAAAACCGTCAGGCGGGTGAAATGCAGTATTCTCTATGCTGTATTCATACGGTCGTTTGAATTAATTGGTTCACCGGAATCAGTCCGTTCCGGGACAATTTCGTACCTCTGACAGGCCTTTCAGCAGGAGAGCACAAGATGAAGCACATTCTGATTGCCGGGGTATCGGGCGCTATCGGATACGCTCTGGCAGAGCACTACCTGGCAACCGACACGGGCGTGGAGATTATCGGGCTTTGCCGCGACCCCTCTGCAGTCACGTTTGATTCGGCGATTCAGGACCGGGTCAATCTCATTGCCTGGGATGCGGCGGCGTCAGTTGATCCCGATCAGTTGGCGTCTGAGATCCGGTCAGTGCCTGGTACGGATGCCGGGTTGGACGGGGTTATTTATGCGGCGGGTTTTCTGCATGGCCAGGGTTTTCAGCCGGAAAAACGCCTGGAAGACCTGAACGCGGATGCGCTTGCCCATGCGTTCGCGGTGAATGCGACGGGGTTCGCCATGCTGGTGCGTGCGGTGGCGCCCTGGCTTCGCCATCGGCGGTTTAAAACCGTGGCCGCGATTTCCGCGAAAGTGGGGTCCATTACGGATAACGGGTTTGGGGGCTGGTACGCTTACCGCAGCTCAAAAGCGGCGCTGAACATGCTGGTCCGTAACCTGTCCATAGAGCTGCCCCGCAAATGCCGCCCCCTGGCCTGTGTTGCCATCCATCCCGGCACGACGCTGTCGCCGCTGAGCGAGCCCTTCTCCCGCTCTCTGGCGCAGCTGAAAGTTCATCAGCCTGCAGAGACCGCAGAAAATATTGCCCGGGTGATCGGTGGGCTAACGCAGGATAACAACGGGCAGTTTCTCGACTGGGAGGGCGCTCAGCTGCCCTGGTAAGGTTGCGCATAAAAAAGCCGGGACAGAGTCCCGGCCATTAATCTTGGTCAGACTGGAATTACCTGACCGAAATCCGGCATTCAGCGAATAAACGGATTGAGCATACGGCTGAATGTACCCGTTAGCTTCACGGGCGCACTCAGCACTGACAGCGTGATGCAGTCTTCGCATCCAACGGCCACGGGTTTGTGGTTGTCTTCGTGGTTCAGCACCACGAAGTCCCATTGGTTGAAGACGCCCTTCTGGTCTGCAAATGCGCCCTGCAGCACAATCGTTGTTTCCTCACCGCGGTGGGTATGCGAGGGTGCTTTACCACCGGCCGCCAGTTTCTGGAGCACAACCTGCTCTTTCTGGCCGGGAAACCGGTCGGTTATCTCCAGCACGCTGACATCACCCAGTTGACGCTTCCAGGGCAGACTGTTCAGGTCATCGCCCAGAAGTTTTTCCAGAGGGCTGATGCGTCTGCTGCTCTTGGCGGACGTGTCCACCTGATAGCGATTATCGCTGTCGCTGTCTATACGCGACAGGATGGAATCAAACATTCCAGGTGTTACCTCAGGCTGCGGCTGGCTTTCCATCATTACGGCCCCGAGGCTCTCAAGGGTGTCAACCCGACTGCGACATTCCGCGCACTGGTCAAGATGCAGTCTGATACACAGGGCATGAGGCTCGCTCAGATTACCTGCGCTGAACTCCATCAGCGTTATCGTCTCAGGGTGGTGCGAATTCATACGTTTTGATCCTGCAAAATCACTTTGAGCTTGTTCAACGCCAGGCGAACCCGGCTCTTTACTGTTCCGAGGGGAATGTTCAGTTCGTCCGCAACCATCTGGTGGGACTTGCTTTCCATATACACTTTCGCAATAACCGTGATTTGCTCTTCGGGCAGGTGCTTCAGAGACTCACGGACGCGACGTTCAGACATCAACCTGTGCAGCGACGTCACCGGTTCGTTTTCATTCTCACCCGGAATCTGCCACAAGTCTTCTGTTTCTACCGGCATTTCGGCGCTGGTGCGTTGCATTTTTCGCAACATATCAATGCGCTGGTTCCGGGCTATGGTAAAAATCCAGGTGGATGCTGCCGCTTTTTTCCAGTCATACAGACACGAACGACGCCAGATCGACACGAAGACTTCTTGGACCAGCTCTTCGGCATGATTCGCCATACCATTAGCCATCGCATAGTACTTGATTTGCGGACCAAAGTGCTGGAACAGGGCATGATAGGCTTCCCGGTCCTGGTGCTTGCCCACTTTTATCAGCAGCTGGCTCCAGGGGTCTTTCCGGCCCTCGGCTCGCGCTGGCTTTTTATCCAGTGTGCTCACCGGACGCTCCTTGACTGTTGCATGACTTGAAATCGTATTATTTATCATTCTATGCGCTCGTCCTGGATTTGTCAGTTGAAAAGCTATACGACTGCCTGGTGCTGCCGGATTGCCTGCATTGAAAAAAAGCGGTTCCCGGTGTTTTATTCCTCCAGGTAAGTGTAGCCGCTGAGCCCGCCTGCCAGTTCTGCCAGCAGTCCCTCCCCGGTGTCCCGGCCAATGTCGCTGGCCGCAAATTTCTGTTCATAGGCCTGTATCAGGGCTGACGGTTCAAAGTTCACATACTGCAGAACCTTGGCGACGGTATCGCCCCGGATGGGTTCGCTGATGCTGTAACCGCCCTCCGGGTTGGCGGACACATCCACTGAATGGGTATCGCCAAACAGGTTGTGCATGTCTCCCAGGATTTCCTGGTAGGCGCCGGTCATGAAAAAGCCCATCAGCATGGGTTCACCCGGGACATCTGCAGGCAGGGGCAGGGTGGTTTCGATGCCCTGGCCGTCAACATACCGATCAATGCGGCCGTCGGAATCACAGGTAATGTCCTGTATCACGGCGCGCCGATTCAGCGGCCGATGCAGACCGTTGATCGGCATGATCGGGAAAATCTGATCGATCCCCCAGACATCGGGCAGAGACTGAAACAGCGAGAAATTGATGAACAGTTTTTCCGCCAGTTTTTCATTCAGCTCATCAATGATTTCGCGGTGGGCGCGATTGGCCGAGTGAAGCTGCTGCTGAAGCGAGCGGCAACAGGTTTTGTAAAGTGTTTCTGCATGCGCGCGATCAGTCAGCGACAGCACGCCATGGGCAAACTGGGTGTGGACGTCCGCCATGGCGTGGAGAAGGTCATGGTAAATCTCTGCCAGTGACCGGCTGGAACGGCGGTCCTCAAGGCTGTCCAGATCCCGCTGCAGCGAATGCAGGGGCTCGGGCGCCCCTGCGGACGGCCGGGGCGCGTCCTGGTGGTCCTGTACTTCCCGGTCAATTACGTTGGTGATCAGCACCGAATGATGGGCCGTCAGCGCCCGCCCCGATTCGCTGATCAGGTTGGGGTGGGGAATATCGGCACGGTCACACTCCGATTGCAGAATGTGAACCACGTTGTAGGCGTACTCATCAACGCTGTAATTCATCGAGCAACTGCTGCGTGAGCGGGTACCCTCGTAATCCACCCCCAGGCCGCCGCCGATGTCGACGGTGCTGACCGGCGCACCAAGTTGGCGCAGCTCAGTGTAAAAACGCGCGCACTCCCGCAGACCGGTCTGGATATCGCGAATATTGGCAATCTGCGACCCCAGGTGAAAGTGCAGAAGTTGCAGGGAATCCAGCGCTCCGGCGCTGCGGAGGGTGTTGATCACATCCAGAACCTGACTCGCGGACAGGCCGAACTTCGACTTCTCGCCCCCGGTGTTCTGCCAGTTGCCCTTGCCAATGGTCGCGAGCCGGGCCCGCACACCAATCAGCGGGGTGATGCCCAGGTCGCGGGCTTCCTGCAGAATCAGCGGCAGCTCCGACTGCTTTTCCACCACGATGAATACCCGGTGCCCCAGCTTCTGGCCAATCAGCGCCAGCCGGATATATTCGCGATCCTTGTAGCCGTTGCAGACAATAACTGAGTGTTGGCGGGACAGCGCCAGCACCACCATCAGTTCCGGCTTGCTGCCCGCTTCCAGGCCGATCTGATTGTTCGCTGCCGCAGGCTGCGCCTTCAGCAATTCCTCGACAACCCGGCGCTGCTGGTTGACCTTTATCGGGTAGACCGCGGTGTAGTGGCCCCGGTATTGATGGTCGGCAGCCACTCGGTTGAAGGCGCCGCAAAGGGCATTGACCCGGTCATGGAGAATATCGGTGAAGCGCACCAGCACCGGCAGTTGAATGCCCCGGTCGGTCAGCGAATGGGCCAGCTCCGGAAGGCTGATGCTGCTCTTTTCATGGCCGCGGTCCGGGCGAATCTGCACGTTGCCCTCATCGCTGACGCCGATGTAGCCGTCGCTCCAGTGGGCAATGTTGTACACCTCGTAGGCTGTGCTTATACCGGATTCGCTCATAGTGTCTTTACCTGTTCTGAGGTCCGACCTTTATTCATCGGATTCTGGCGCTCATTGTAGGGATTTGGTTGGATTGCCGAAAGAACTGCTGAACCGGACTCTTCCTGAAGGACGGCATATTTCCTGTGCCCGGAGCTTTAGCTGCGGGCACAGGGCACCTACAATACCGGGATCATCAAGAGCGAGCATCGCTCACGCGCTCACCGCCTTTCGGAGAAACATCATGACAGAACTCAACGATGGCTGGTTTACCGAGGTTTTTCAGGACCACGGAACCGCTTTCTCGCTCAAAGTGACAAAAAAGCTCCACGAGGAACAGACCGGATTCCAGAAACTGGAAATATGGGAAACCGAAACCTTCGGCAACCTGATGGTTCTTGACGGCTGCGTGATGCTCACCAGCCGCGACAACTTTCTCTACCACGAAATGATGACGCACCCGGCGCTGTTTACCCACCGCGACCCGAAAAAAGTCGTGATTGTCGGCGGTGGCGATTGCGGCACCCTCAAGGAAGTGCTGAAGCACCCCGGGGTGGAAGAAGCCTGGCAGGTGGAAATCGATGAGCGGGTCACCCGTCTGTCCGAGGAGTATTTTCCGGAACTCTGCGAATCCAACACCGACCCCCGGGCCAATTTCTTTTTCGGCGACGGTATTCAGTGGGTCCGCGATGCGGTGCCGGACAGCATTGATATCATCATTATTGACAGCACGGACCCTGTCGGCCCGGCCGAAGGCCTGTTCGCCCTCGATTTCTATCGTGATTGCATGATTGCCCTGCGTGAGGGCGGCATCATCGTCCAGCAGAGCGAATCCCCGCTGCTGCACACCAATACTATTATCAAGAATATCCACGACGACATGAAAAAAGCGGGCCTGGACCACGTCCGCACCCTGCCATTCCCGCAACCGGTTTACCCCACCGGCTGGTGGAGCTGCACCATGGCCGGTAAAGAGAAGCCTGTAGTGTATTTCCGCGAGGAAGACGCCGACCAGCGGCCGTTTGTGACCCGGTACTACAACGCCGATATCCATCGCGGGGCGCTGGCGATGCCGCAGTTCATGGTGGATGTGCTGGAAGATGAGGTGATGTCCAGCGAAAGGTAGGTATTGGCGGATAACCTTGTTGTCGGATTACGGCTTCGGCTAATCCGACCTACGTGGGCTGACACCAAAGTTAGCGAAGGAGGTGGGGACTTCCCTCTCCGGGATCGTCAAAAACATGGATGTTTTTGAGGAGCGTACAGGGAAGTATTCACAGCGTATCCCGGAGAGGGAAGTCCCCACCTCCGACAAACTCCTGAAGCCAAATCAAAAAAGGGGCGCCCGCAGGCGCCCCTCTTCTCTTTTCCAGAATGTCAGGCCAGATTACTTGGCGCTGACAAACTCCGGGTAGGCTTCCATGCCGCACTCGGCAACGTCCACACCCTCGTACTCAACTTCTTCGCTGACCCGCAGTCCCATGACCGCCTTGATGATGCCCCAGGTAATCAGGCTGGTGCCGAACACCCATCCGAAGATGGTCAGTGTGCCGATCAGCTGACCCATAAAGCTCGCACCGTCGTTGGACAGCAGTACCGCGAAGATACCCCAGATACCGACCACACCGTGAACGGAGATGGCGCCAACCGGATCGTCGATGCGGATCTTGTCCAGGAACACGATGGAGAAGACAACGAGTACGCCGCCGAGAGCGCCAATAATGGTGGCCAACAGAGGTGAAGGGCTCGCAGGATCCGCAGTGATGGCAACCAGGCCAGCCAGAGCGCCGTTCAGTGCCATGGTCAGGTCGGCTTTGCCGAACATGATGCGGGCGACAAGCAGGGCCGCAATCAGGCCGCCGGAAGCCGCAGCATTAGTGTTCAGGAACACGTTAGCCACTTCGTTGGCAACGCCGATGCCACCCAGCTTGAGGGTAGAACCGCCGTTGAAGCCGAACCAGCCCATCCACAGGATGAACATGCCCAGGGTTGCCAGCGGCAGGTTGGCGCCAGGGAAGGCCTTGATCTGGCCGTTCGCGCCGTACTTGCCTTTACGGGCACCCAGCAGGATGACGCCTGCCAGAGCGGCAGCAGCACCTGCCATATGAACGATACCGGAACCGGCGTAATCGCTATAGTTCAGTGAGTAAAGACCGAAGACAGAATCGCCGTTCCAGGTCCAGGCGCCTTCCATGGGATAGATGAAGCCGGTCATCACGACCGCAAAGATCAGGAATGCCCATAGCTTCATACGCTCGGCAACCGCGCCAGAGACGATGGACATGGCAGTCGCCACGAACACAACCTGGAAGAAGAAGTCAGACGCACCGGCATACTCGCCCATGTCGCCGAAACCGGCTTCGTTCGAGGCCGCCAGAACACCGGCAATAGCAGCTTCATCCATGCCGGCAACCGTGGTGATACCGCTCAGGAACAGACCGCCGCCGTACATGATGTCGTAGCCGCAGACCAGATACATGGTGCAGGCGATGGCAAACAGGGAGACGTTTTTGGTCAGGATCTCAGTGGTGTTCTTGGCCCGGACAAGTCCGGCTTCCAGCATGGCAAAGCCGGCAGCCATCCACATGACCAGGGCGCCGCAAATAAGGAAATAGAAGGTATCCATTGCGTACTGCAATTCAAAAATATGATTGAGATTACTTTCCATTGGTAAGCCCTCCGCACGAGGCTATTCTTTTGGCGTTAAAATTTTTTGCGTTGGCTGATTCTGATCGTGTTAACGGATCAGACGGCCTCTTCGCCCGTCTCGCCAGTCCGTATCCGGATGGCCTGTTCCAGTTCCGTTACAAAGATTTTGCCGTCACCGATCTTGCCGGTGTTGGCAGCCTTGGTGATGGACTCGATAACCTGGTCCAGAAGGTTTTCGCCGATGGCGACCTCAACCTTCACCTTGGGCAGGAAATCCACCACATATTCTGCGCCACGGTAGAGCTCTGTGTGGCCTTTCTGGCGACCGAAGCCTTTCACTTCAGTGACCGTTACGCCTTGTACGCCAATCTCGGAAAGTGCCTCTCGGACATCATCCAACTTGAAAGGCTTGATGATCGCTGTCACAAGTTTCATGGGTTTCTCCTTGGTAAAGCCGTCTCAAAAGTCAGGATTCTTCGGGTCCCCTGTATTGAGTTCGGGATGCTGCCACCTCGCACACCAATTGTGCGGATTGCGTACAAGGCTTTTAGCATCGTGTGTGCCAACGCAAAAAAATTCTTACTTTTCAGTAATCTATTTATACAATGGTCCAAAATGGACCGTTCTGACGCACCAAAATAGCGCCCATAAGAGGCAAACGAACCAAGATGGCGCAAAAACAGTGTGCACGGTCCTCTGCCTCACAACCCCATTATAGGGTTTGTGGGCCTCATTATGGCAGGGGGCATGGTGTGATACACTTCCAGGCGTTTACAAAGAGCCATTGACGAGGTGTCGCGTGAAAGGTCCGCAGGATTTCTTTACCCAGCTACAGGGGCAGTTTGGCCAGTTTGTTCCGGATATGGCGCGCGCTGCTCGCGAGGATTTCGAAGCCCAGGCCCGGGCCACCGTGATGACGGTGCTGTCGAGACTGGAACTGGTTACGCGGGAAGAGTTTGATGCTCAGCAGGCGGTGCTGATGAAAACCCGTGAGAAGGTTGAAGCGCTTGAAAAGCGGGTGGACGCCCTGGAAAAAGCGGCGGTCACCGGATCGTCTGCAGACGGAAGCTAGGGTTTCATACTGGCTGTGAGTCCCATGCAATTGGCATAGAAAGTCGTGGTTGCCGGCCAGTCGGAGAAGACTCCAATGACGCCTACATCCTGTGCCAGCACGTCGATCACTTTCAGCACATCGCCATCATTATTGATCGCGTCTGTCACGGTCTGATAGTACCAGCCACCGCCATTCGCCAGACGGCCACTGCGTTCTACCGTCCAGGCAATCATATCCAGCCCGGCCATTGTGGCGTTTTCCGCGTAGTCAGATGGAATAATTTCATCATGGTCATTAAGAGCCAGCATCTTCCAGAGAGCCGGGGCAATAATATTCACGTCCTGTGCTTTCAGGCTCTCCATGTACGCCAGTGACGAGTTTTCCGTCGTGGGTTGTGCCTGGTCAAGAAATACTGCCTGGCGGCCAAAGCGGGGCGTTTCATTCACCCAGTAAAGCACGTCTTCGAGGCTGAAGGACTGGGGCCATACATCCTTCGGACTTACCCCGGCGTCGATGTAATCCTGGATCATCTGGCGGGCATAATCCTGCTGGCTGTAATCCCCTTCATAAGGCATCTCCACCACCGGTGATTTCAGTTCCGGGGTGAATTTCACGTTCAGCGTCCTGAACAGTTCGATACTTTCCTCATGGGTCATCAGCGTGCCCCGGCTGGCGTAAAGATCCGTCCGCCAGTCTGCAGTCCCTCCCAGATACTCTTCCGGCGTTGTCGCCATGGGGTTGAAAGCATCCATTTTGCCTTCGAGCATCCTGAATTCTGCCAGGGTGATATCACTGGTACGGCATTCTGCCTGAGCCGGCGTGCCGGTAGACGGGTCGGCGGGTACGAAAGGCTGGGTACATTTGGCATTAAGCTCGGCAACGGCGACGATATTGGTGGTGGTGTGCAGATCGTCCTGGGCGTGTCGGCAGACCAGTTCCCGGTCTTTGGTGAAGGCGACATCACATTCGACAATGCCGGCGCCCATGCGGGCCGCGGCGACATAGGATTCCAGGGTATGTTCGGGGAACTGTAAAGGGGCACCCCGGTGACCGATGGAGAAGTCCGAAGGTTTGAAATGAGGGAGATTGCATGACTGGAGCCGGTCTTTCAGCGGCCCTTCATCCATATCGGCCACCAGCCAGAACGGGCGGGGTCCGATCTGGGCGGCCTTGCCTGGCGACGCCTGTGCAAGAGAGGCGGATAACAGTGTGAGCGAGCACAGCAGAATGCTCAGGAATGTGGGTAACTTCATACCATGCTCCTTGTTAAATGAATGATACTACCTAACCAGTATCGGCCGAGAGGGTTACCGTGGAATGACGTTATGATGGCTCCTTGCGCTCTGCAACGGTTGCACATTGGCCCCGGCCAGACATAATGGTGGCTCGTATTACCTGAAACCATGGAAGGTTGTCATGTTAGCCGTTGTTCATACCCGCGCCTGTGTGGGCGTTTCCGCGCCGTCGGTGACGGTAGAAGTCCATCTTTCCGGCGGCCTGCCCGCGCTTTCAATTGTTGGCTTGCCTGAAACCGGGGTACGGGAAAGCCGGGAGCGTGTGCGCAGCGCGCTGCTTAATTCCGGCTTCGAGTTCCCCGCCAAACGCATTACCATCAATCTTGCTCCGGCGGATCTGCCCAAAGAAGGCGGGCGTTTCGACCTGCCGATTGCCCTGGGCATTCTGGCAGCATCCGGCCAGATCCCTCCGGCAAGTCTTAAATCGGTCGAGTGTCTTGGCGAGCTGTCGCTGGACGGGGCGTTGCGACCGCTGAAAGGCGTTCTTCCGGCGGTTATCGCGGCTCGCAAGGAACAGCGCCAGTTGCTGATTCCCCTGGCCAATGCCGATGAAGCAGCCCTGGCCAGCGAAGAGGACGTGTTTGCAGCCGGTCACCTGCTGGCAATCTGCGAGCATCTTTCCGACCGCGCACGACTCTCCCCGGTGTCGCCGGTAAGGTTTGACGACCGCCCCGCGGAGGCGCCGGACCTTGAAGATGTTCGCGGCCAGAAAGTGCCGAGGCGGGCCCTCGAAGTCGCCGCCGCGGGCGGGCATAACCTGTTGATGTTCGGTCCGCCCGGTACCGGTAAAAGTATGCTCGCCAGTCGTTTGCCGGGGATTCTTCCTCCCCTGACCAACGAGGCCATGCTGGATGTCGCCAGTATCTATTCGGTCGCCGGACTGGCGGTGCCGGAAGGCAACTGGCACTGTCCGCCCTACCGTTCACCCCATCATACTGCGTCATCGGTAGCCATGGTGGGTGGCGGGGGCAGCCCCCGGCCCGGGGAAATTTCCCTGGCCCACCGGGGCGTGCTATTTCTGGATGAGCTGCCGGAATTTGGCCGCAAGGTGCTTGAAGTGCTGCGGGAACCTATGGAAAGCGGCGAAATTGCCATCAGCCGGGCGGCCCGTCAGGTAACTTTTCCAGCGCGATTTCAGGTCGTGGCCGCGATGAATCCGTGCCCTTGCGGTTACCTGGGACATCCCTCGATTGAATGCACCTGCACACCCCACCAGGTTATCCGTTATCGGGCAAAAGTTTCAGGCCCGTTGCTGGACCGGTTTGATCTGCACGTTGAGGTGCCGGTTCAAAGCCCACAGCTACTGATGGCCGCCGCCAGCGACAGCGAGACCAGCGAGTCGGTGCGCCAGCGCGTCAATCGCGCCCGTGACCGACAGAACAGCCGCGGTGTCGTGAACGCCATGCTTGGCGGTCGTGAACTGGATCAGTATTGCAAGCTGGACGGCGACGGCGAGGCATTTCTGATCGGCGCCATTGAGCGGCTGGGCCTGTCCGCCCGCGCTATGCACCGGATTCTGCGGGTGGCCCGCACGCTGGCGGACCTTGAGGGTGCGGATGCGCTGGTTCAGTCACATCTGGTGGAAGCGTTGGGCTACCGCAAACTTGACCGCCAGCAATCCCGTAATGCTCAGGTGTCCGTTTAGATCTGATAAACTTGTTTGCAAATCAATATATCAAGCCTTTTCAGAGTGTTTGAGGACAGCCAATGAGTGAACAGAAAAGTGACTCCGGCGATTCAGCAGTGACCACCCGCAAGGGTGTGCGCAGTTTTGTGCTGCGTCAGGGCCGCATGACGGACGGTCAGAAAAAGGCCTACGAAAGGAACTGGCCGAAATACGGGCTGACCCGCGAGCAGGGCATGATCGACCCCCGTGAGATTTTCGGCCGTGACAACATGCTGAACCTGGAAATCGGCTTCGGTATGGGGCAGTCGCTGGCTGATATGGCGGAAGCGGCGCCGGAGCAGGATTTTATCGGCGTTGAGGTCCATTTGCCGGGCGTGGGCGCGTTGTTGAAGGAAGTTGAGGATCGGGGCCTCGAGAATGTTCGGGTTTACTCGATCGACGCCAACGATGTGGTGGATTTCTGCCTGCCAGACGCGGCGCTGGATCGGGTGATGGTGTATTTCCCCGACCCCTGGCCCAAGAAAAGGCATCACAAGCGTCGGCTGATCCAGCATGACTTCGTCCAGCGGTTACGTCACAAACTGCGGGTCGGCGGGGTTCTGCACCTTGCCACGGACTGGGAAAACTACGCCGAGTACATGATGGCAATCATGGGTGAGTCAGAAGGCTTCGAAAATTCAGTGGAGAAGGGCGCTTACGCAGCTCGACCGGATGAGCGGCCCATGACCAAGTTTGAGAAGCGCGGCGAAAATCTGGGCCATGGTGTGTGGGATCTGCTGTTCTATCGGACCAACTGATCCCGGCGGGCGTTTAGGTCAGTCGCGGGAAAGCGGCTGGCGTCGTGCGGCTCTGAGAATCACTAGCCCAGCCAGACCCAGTATCAGCCCGGTGAACTTGGCCAGGGCGCAAAGGGTGGCGGCCAGGCTTAGGGAATCGCTCGGCAGGTCCAGATTGTTCAGCAGCAGCACGTTTTCCGCGATATCGGCAACGCCCGCAGCGATGAAAAGGTTTCTTACCCAGCGCGATACCGTGCGCTCCCAAACCCCTGGCCGGTCCCGTGACAGATGTCGGGTGAGCAACAGCAGGGTCAGGGTATAGGCCGCGACAAATATAAAATCCAGCCACAGAGAGGTCCGGGCAGCGGAGACTGCGTCGCGGTCCCAACTGGCAAGAATGGTCGTGGCGTGATCCAGAGTGCCTGCCATCTGGAAGCTGACAATGCCTTTAGGCGCAGCGCCGGTCTGCAGCGGCTCGTTAATCAGCAGCAGGGCGATAAACAGCGTCAGGCTGACCAGAAGGCCAAAAGTCAGCGCTTTCGGAAAGTCAGGTCCGGGCATTAGCATTATAAAAACCGCTCCAGCAGGCTGTTCAGGTAGCGATGGCCAAGCTCTGTTGCCTGCAGCCTGTCGTGCGCCATCAGGCCCTCGCCTCGCAACACTTCAAGTTTTACCGCAACCACGCTCAGGGGTAAACCTGTACGTTCTGTAAACAGATCCTCCGGCACGCCGTCGCCGAGGCGCAGTGCGTTCATCAGGAATTCCAGCGGCAGCTCGCCGGTTTCGACCGGTTGATGGCCGGCGGTGCGGCTGCCAATCCTGTTGAGATAGGCTTCCGGCTGGCGGGTTTTCCAGAAGCGCCGGACCTGCCCGTCTGCCAGGGTGATTTTGCCGTGAGCGCCTGCCCCCAGCGCCAGATAGTCGCCAAAGGTCCAGTAATTCAGGTTGTGTCGGGAGGCTGCACCAGGCTTGCTCCAGGCAGACACTTCGTAGTCGTTGAAGCCATTATGGCGTAGAAAGTCGGCGCCCTGGCAATAGATGTCCCAGAGGCGGTCATCGTCCGGCAGGTCCGGTGGGCGACTGTAGAATTCGGTGTTTGGCTCCAGCGTGAGCTGATACCACGACAGATGGGGTGGCGACCATTCAATAGCTGCCTGAAGATCGGCGAGGGCCTCTTCGGGCGTCTGGTCCGGCAGGCCGTGCATCAGGTCCAGGTTGAAATTGTCAAAACCGGCTTTTCGGGCGGCTTCAATGGCCCGATGGGCTGCCCGGTCATCATGAATCCGCCCGAGGTTTTTTAGCTGGTGGGGCTGAAAGCTCTGAATACCCAGGGACAGCCGGTTGATCCCCGCTGCGAGAAAGCCGTTGAAACGCGTCTGCTCCACCGTGCCGGGGTTGGCTTCCAGCGTGATCTCGGCGTCACTTGCCAATGTCAGGTGGCGGCGAAGACCCTCAAAAAGCCGTGAATAGAATTCCGGAGACATCAGCGAGGGTGTGCCGCCGCCGATAAACACGGTCTGGATCGGTCGGCCCTGAACCAGGTGAAGATCCTGCTCGAGATCTTCCATCATCGCCTGCAGATAGGCCTGCTCCGGTATGTCCCCCGTCAGGGCGTGGGAGTTGAAATCGCAGTAGGGACACTTCTTTACACACCAGGGCATGTGCAGGTACAAGCTGAGGGGCGGCAAGGCGGTCGCAGCGGTGTGGCTCAACGGGCCTCCAGCTGCTGGAGCAGAAGCGCCAGCGCGCGTCCACGGTGGCTGATGCCGGCCTTCTGTTCGCGGGTCAGTTCGGCGGCACTGGTACCGGTTTCAGGCACCAGGAATACCGGATCATAGCCGAAACCGCCGTCACCCCGGGGGTGTTCCAGAATTTTTCCGGGCCAGCAGCCATGACAGATAACGGGCGTGGGGTCGTCCGCGTGGCGCAGGTATACCAGCACACAGTGGAACTGGGCGGTCCGGTCCTGCAGGGCGACACCCGCCAGGGCCGTCAGCAGCGCCTCGACGTTTTCCTGATCGGTAGCACCCTCGCCTGCAAATCTTGCAGAGCGGACACCGGGCCTGCCGCCCAGGGCATCAACGGCCAACCCTGAGTCATCTGCCAGTGCCGGTAACCCGGTCAGTCTGGAGGCATGACGGGCCTTGAGAATGGCATTCTCGACAAAGGTGACGGCGGGTTCTTCCGCTTCACCGACGCCAAGGTCACCCTGCGCAACCGGCGTCAGCTTCAGGGGCGCAAACAGATCCCCGAACTCGGCAATCTTTCCGGGATTATTGCTGGCGATGACCAGACGGTTATCTGCGCTCATAAGGCCTCGTCAGTTGTCTAGTCGTTGAACAGAGTGTGGGCAAAGCGAACCGGAAGATCGCGTCTGGCGCCGGTGGGCCGGACGGTAATTTCGAAGGTCATCAGTTCGGCGTTGGAATACTGGTACTCGGCAATAAAATACACCGCGTCGCCTTCCTGAATGCGTCGAAATGCCAGAAATCTGGCCTGCTGGATCTCGTTCAGGACTTTGCCTTCCACCTGGCCAGAAGCGGTGCTCATGCCTCCATCGTCGTTGTCGGTCATGATGGCAATGTTGACGATGCCGATGCCACGGCTGCGGTTCAGGTCGTTTTCTCTGGCGATCTCCGGGGTGAGGAAGGTGCTCGGGAAGACGCTCCACTGCACGGTGTACTCGCCAAAATCTTTTGAACCCGCCTGACTGAAGCTGGTGAACACCAGCAGGGCCAGGCCGGTCAGCAAAGGTAGGACGTTGCGTAGGCTCATGGTTGCTCTCCTCTGGGCTTACCCGTTTTTGCGGGTGATCCGGTAAATGGCAATCTGTCCCAACATATTAGGCCAAAGTCGGCTCAGCCAGCGATCCTGATGTTCGCCGTCCACGACCGTCCGGTTCAGTATCTGGAAGTCCTTCCGGTGGCAGAGCGCTTCGAAATCCTTGAAGGTGCACAGGTGAATGTTGGGGGTGTTGTACCATTTATACGGTAGGGTTTCGGATTCGGGCATACGACCCCGGCGCATCAGATACCAGCGCAGCTTCCAGTAAGCAAAGTTCGGAAAAGTGACGATGCCTTCCCGCTCCAGCCTCAGCATCTCGTCCAGCACCACGTCCGGACGCCGGACAGCCTGCAGTGCCTGGGTCATCAATACGGTATCGAAGGTGTGATCTTCAAAATTGCCAAGCCCCTGGGTGTCCAGGTTCTGTTCAATGACCGACACGCCCCGACTCATGCAGGTGGTGATATGGTCCTGATTGATTTCCAGCCCGAAACCGGTGGCCTGCTTTTCCCTCTGCAAATAGTCCAGCAGGGTGCCATCACCGCAGCCCAGGTCGAGCACATGGCTGCCTGATTCTATCCACTGTTCAATAATTTTCAGGTCGCTTCTCATGCCCCCACCTCCCGGCCGACCCGGTCCATGTAGGCGCTGAACACCGCGGTGTAGCGCGGTGTGGGTATCAGGAAGGCATCGTGCCCCCAGGGCGCGTCTATTTCGGCATAGCTGACTTTGCAGCGTGCCGCGATCATGGCGTCCACCAGTTCCTGCGACCGGGCCGGGGTAAAGCGCCAGTCGGTGCTGAACGACAGCACAAGGAATTCGCACCGGGCCTTGCGCAGGGCTTTTGCCAGGTCATTGTTATGCTCGTAGGCGGGGTCAAAATAATCCAGCGCCCGGGTCATCAGCAGGTAGGTGTTGGCATCAAAGGTTTCCGAAAATCGCTCGCCCTGATAGCGCAGATAGCTTTCAACCTGGAACTCGGCGTCGTAGCCGAACTTGTAGGCCTGATCCCGCAGTTCACGGCCGAATTTCTCGCCCATGGAGGCATCGGACAGGTAGGTGATATGCCCCACCATGCGCGCCAGCATCAACCCGCGGCGGGGCAGGGTGTTGTGCTGGTAGTAATGGCCTTCATGAAAGTCCGGATCCGACGTGATGGCCTGTCGGGCGACTTCGTTGAACGCGATGTTCTGGGCACTGAGCCGGGGCGTGGACGCAATCACCGCCGCATGCCGGATACGGTCCGGGTAGTCCAGGCTCCACTGAAGCGCCTGCATGCCCCCCAGCGAACCGCCCACCACCGCTGCCCAGCAATGAATGCCAAGCCGGTCAGCCAGCAGGGCCTGGGACTGCACCCAGTCCTGAACGGTGATAACGGGGAAATCCGGGCCGAAAGGTTTGCCGGTTTCCGGGTTGGTACTGCAGGGCCCGGTGCTGCCGTGACAGCCGCCCAGATTGTTGACGCTGACCACGAAAAAACGGTCCGTATCGATGGGCTTGCCCGGGCCTATGCAGCTGTCCCACCAGCCGGGTTTCCGGTCATCGGCGCTGTGGTAGCCGGCGGCATGATGGTGGCCGCTCAGGGCATGGCAGATAAGCACGGCGTTGCTGGCATCCGCGTTGAGGGTGCCATAGGTTTCGTAGACCAGATCATACTGATCCAGCGTTCGATTGCACGCCAGGATGATAGGCGTGTCGAAGTGCAGTGTCTGTGGGGTGACGATCCCGACAGAATCCGTTGACAGGGATTCGGGCATTGGCGCGACAGCTTCCTGGTTCAGTCAGTCAGCCAGCGAGTTTAAAGGCCGCCCTCGAAGGCTGCAACCGCCGTTTGCTCCGGGGTCAGAGTGCCCCGGAAAGATTGACCACCTTCTGCTGGATCATGGTCGGCGCCGGTTTGCGAATCTGTCTGTGCATGACGTCCGCCAGATCAAGCTGGCGTTTGAGGTCGCTGATGGCATTCTGCAGGCGCTCGCGCTCTGCCCGGCCATCACGATCATTTCTCACCATGTCACGCAGGCGGCGGATCTGGTGCTCCAGCAGCTGCTTCTGTTCCACGGAATACTGGATGATTGGTAACATTGCCTCCGCTGGCCAGCGCTCAACGTCTTTCCGCACACGCTGATGCAGCGTCCGGGCCTCGCTGACCATCACGTTGAAAAAACGCCGGACCAGAACCGACTGTTCGGTCAAAAGGTTAGCAGGGCTGATGCGGAAGCGGCGGGCTTTTTTGCGCAGTTCCCGAATGGCAATCACGTGGCGCCCGGAACGCAGAGGAATGGGCTCAAGGTGGCGGGCGCGGTTTTCGTCGTTGTAACGCCGGTAAATGGCGCTGACCATCTTTTCGGCCAGCCTGCCCTCACTCATCAGATTGTTCAGGTCGCTTTCGAGCAGCTCGAAGAAATTCTCCATGCTGCGATTCATGCCAACGGTGGTCCAGCTGCTGGACATCTGCTTGCGGATGGCTTCGGCATGGCCCTCGAAGCGGTCCTCGCTGACAAGCTGCTTCAGGGTTTCGCCCTGTGAATCCATTAACCGGCGGCTGGAGCGCAGCGTAATCAGCTTTTTATAGTAGAAATCATAGTCCTGCTGGGCGCGGTCAGCCATTTGCCTGACCGCTTTCTTGTCCACCTTGACCCCGGAGCAGGCCTGCATTTCCTCTTTCAACGAATCCAGCCGGGTCTGCATGGCAGCCTGACTGTTTTGCAGCATGCCCACTAGATCGTTGATCAGGCTCTGTGTGATCAACTGTTCCTTGTGCATCAGAATGCGCTGGATAATGAGCTGCTCCAGCTGCACAAGGTTCGATCGTCCGAGCAGCTCATCGTCTTTTCTGACGCGCGCGATCAGGCCCTGTTTGGCAGACAGCGGGATTACGTCCTTGTCACGAATGCCCAGATGGTCGGCGGTGTAGCTGCGGATACGCTCGATGGCCTCGGCGGTGTGTTTTTCGCCCTGCAGGTCATCCCAGAGCACGTCGATTTTGTTCAGCACCGCGAACCGGCCTGCCCGATGGTCGGCGCGCTCGGTGTCGATATGTTCGTTCCAGATGGTCATGTCGCTGGCGGTCACGCCGGTGTCCGCACTGAGCAGGAAAATCACTGCATGGGCGCGGGGCAGCATGCTGATGGTCAGTTCCGGTTCCGAGCCCAGCGCGTTCAGTCCCGGTGTGTCCAGAATCCGCAGACCACGCTCGAACAATGGGTGGCGGATGCTGATCTGGGCGTTGCGCCAGGCCGGGACCAGCACATTGCCGGGCTGCCCACGATCCGTCTCCAGCATGTCCTCGTCGAAGCCCAGCTTGCGGGCCTCGGCGGTTGATACGCTTTTTACCCTGGCGACTTCTGAGAGCACTTCACGCATCACTTCCGGGTCGCGTTCGTCCAGGTCGTGTTTGACCCAGCGCTCCGGTTGATTGCGCAATTGCTGCAGGGAAAGGTCCCCGGTGCGGGTCTCAATGGGAAGCAGTAGCAGATAGTTGTTGTTACTGTTGCGGTCAAAAAACAGCTCGGTGGGGCACATGGTGGTGCGGCCGGCCTGGGAAGGCAGCATGCGCTGGCCATAATCCGAGAAGAAGAGCGCATTGATCAGCTCGGTTTTGCCACGGGAGTATTCGCCGACAAATGCAATGGTCAGTTCATCTTCAACCAGCAGCTCCAGCCCGTTGCGGATGCGGGCGCTGACGTCATCCGAAAACAGGTTGTTGTCCTGAAGCCACAGACGGTAACGGCCAATCTGGCGGATCAGTTCCTTTTTCCAGCCGTGATAGGCCTCGACCTGCTGCGACAATGTGCCGTTAAGAGGTCCGTGGTTGTGCATTGAAGAATCCTTCTGCGCGACTTGCGGGCGACGACAATGATCCGGAAAACTGCGAGCGAATAAAAATAGTGACTGAAATATAGCCAAGGTTACGTGGTTTTCATAAAAAGTCTTCAGCCGTTGTGTAAGCCACAATGGCGACCGCTTTGCCGAGGTAGTAATAAAAAAGCAGCCAGTTCATGAGGTTAACTGGCTGCTTCGGGAAGGAAAAAGTGTTTTCAGAATGTAACAAAGTGTTTTTTTGGAAGGCAATCTACCTTCTACATACCCGCCAGCGCACCCATGCCGGCGCTGCGCTGCAGGTTGTCGATCACCACCTGAACCACATTCAGGATCAGGAAAACGATGATCGGCGACAGATCCAGCCCACCCATGGAGGGCATGATATTGCGAACGGGCCGCATCACCGGCTCGGTGATTTGTGCAACCAGCTGAATGGCCGGGTGGTTGCTGCCGGGAGCAATCCAGCTCACAACGACCACCGCGATCACCGACCAGAAATAAATGGTGACAATCAGGTCCAGCACATTCAGCACGGACCATGTCAGCAGCGTCAGTGGGTTGAAGCTGGGGACACCGCCATTCAGCGCGATCAGAATCAGAAAGAACGTAATGGCCTGAATGATAATGGCCAGCACAATCGAGGCGCCGTCTATGCCGCCCCAGCCGGGAATAATCCGTCGCAACGGCCGGAGCAGCGGATTGGTTGCCTTCACGGCAAACTGGGTGATCGGATTGTAGAAGTCGGCCCTGGCCAGTTGAAGCAGAAACCTGAGCAACACGATGGTCAGGTAAAAGCTGGACGCAATAAGCAGAATGGTGATCAGAATGTCAGCCAGCATGGAGCTGTGTCTCCCGTTATGGTGTTACCGGTTGGCGGCGCGGTTACTGTTTGGCGGCCAGTTCTTTCGACATCTCGCCGGAGCGGTTATAGGCCGCGGAATAGGCTTTTTTGACCAGCTCACGCAGGCCGCCCTCTTCAAACGTATTAATCGCCTGTTCTGTGGTGCCCCCGGGTGACATGACATTGCGCTTGAGCTGGCCGGGGTCGTGCTCGCTGCGGCCCGCCATTTCTGCGGCACCCGCCATGGTCTGAATGGCCAGCTTGCGCGCGGTCTCGCCCGGGATGCCGGCCTCGGTGGCCGCTTCTTCCAGTGCTTCGAGCATCAGGAAAAAATAGGCGGGGCCGCTTCCAGACAGAGCCGTGACCGCATGCAACAGTGACTCATCGTCGACCCAGAGGGCGGAGCCAATGCTGCTGAACACCGACTCAACCATGGCTTTCTGTTTGTCCCTGACCTGATCATTGGCGTACAGACCAGCCGCGCCTTTGCCCACCAGCGACGGAGTGTTTGGCATCACCCGGACCATGGGCATGCCGCCACCCAGCCATTCGTCCAGCGTTGTCACCTCAAGCCCTGCTGCAATGGAAACCATCAGTGGCCGGGTGTTCTGCACAACGGGGGCGATATCGACGCATACATCCCGCATGACCTGGGGCTTGACCGCCAGAACCACCATGTCTGCCTGCTGGGCGCAGTGACGGTTGTCGGTGGTGACACTGACCCCGAACTGCTTGCGGATGGATTGAAGATGGCCGTCGTCAGGGGCGCTTACCCAGATGTTGGCAGCATTGAAACCGCTCTCCAGCATGCCACCGATGATCGCGCTGGCCATGTTGCCCGCGCCGATAAATGAAATGGTTGGTGATGTGCTCAAGGTTCACTCCCGCTTGTGGTCGAAAGCGGCCCGTGGCCGCTGTGCAATAAATGATAACAGGAAGTGCTCCGGCAGGCTTGAGGTCCGCCGGTCCGGATTACTGCCCGTCTCTTGCTCCGAAGATCGCTGTTCCGATGCGAACCCAGGTCGCACCCTCCTCGATCGCCAGGTCCAGATCCCCGGACATGCCCATTGATAGCGTGTCCAGCCTGCTGTCGCCCGGATTGTCCCGGCGTAACTGCTCCAGCGCATCCGCCAGTGCCTGGAAGCTCGCACGCAGTTCAGTGTCTGGCTGGTCCGGGTCGGGAATGGCCATCAGCCCTCTGAGATGGATGTTGGGCAAATCCATGATGTCCCTCGCCAGCGCGGGTAAGTCTGCCAGCAAACAGCCCGCCTTGCTCGTCTCTTCGTTGACGTTTACCTGAAGGCAGATATTCAGCGGTGGCGCCGATTCGCCGCGCTGCTCGCTCAGCCTGCGGGCAATTTTAAGCCGGTCCACGCTGTGCACCCAGTCGAAAGCCTGGGCAATCTGCCGCGTCTTGTTGGATTGGATGGGGCCGATAAAATGCCATTCAAGATCGCGCAAATCGGACAGGGCGTCGATTTTCTCCAGTGCCTCCTGCAGGTAGTTCTCGCCGAACGCATGCTGGCCGGCTGAGTGGGCGGCCCGAAGATCACTGGCCGGCCGGGTCTTGCTGACGGCCAGAAGATTCACCGAACCGGGTTCGCGGCCTGCGTTCCGTGTTGCTTTTTGTATGCGTCGGGTTACGGTCCCCACGTTGTCTGCTATGCTGCTCATAGTGCAATTCCACCGATGCCGATCGCCTTGGATAGGGTGACACGTTACCCGCAGGTCACTGAAATGCCAAGCGAAGGCATGGGGCAAGGCCACCCCTGCGGCTGGAAATCAGGACAGAAGAATAACGCCTTCCGAGGACCTCTATGGATATTACTGAACTGCTTGCCTTCTCAGCAAAACAGGGTGCGTCTGATTTACACCTGTCGGCTGGACTTCCCCCGATGATACGGGTTGACGGTGATGTTCGCCGAATCAATCTGCCGCCAATGGAACACAAAGAAGTTCATGGCCTGATTTACGACATCATGAACGACAAGCAGCGTAAGGACTACGAGGAGTTCTTCGAGACCGACTTTTCCTTCGAGGTTCCCGGTGTTGCCCGCTTCCGTGTGAATGCATTCAATCAGAACCGGGGAGCCGGCGCGGTGTTCCGTACCATCCCCTCAAAAGTTCTGACCATGGAAGACCTGGGCATGGGCCAGGTTTTCAAAGACATTGCATCGGTGCCTCGCGGTCTGGTGCTGGTGACCGGGCCGACCGGTTCCGGTAAGTCCACCACCCTCGCGGCAATGATCGACTATATCAACGACAGCCGGTACGAGCACATCCTGACCATTGAAGATCCGATCGAATTTGTACACGAGTCCAAAAAGTGCCTGCTGAACCAGCGCGAGGTGCATCGCGATACCCTGGGATTCAACGAGGCCCTGCGCTCGGCGTTGCGGGAAGACCCGGACATTATTCTGGTGGGCGAGCTGCGTGACCTGGAGACCATCCGCCTGGCACTGACAGCGGCTGAAACCGGTCACCTGGTGTTTGGCACCCTGCACACCACCTCCGCGGCCAAAACCATCGACCGGGTGGTGGATGTGTTCCCGGCGCAGGAAAAATCCATGGTGCGCTCGATGCTGTCCGAATCCCTTCAGGCGGTTGTTTCCCAGACGCTGATGAAAAAGATGGGTGGCGGCCGTATTGCGGCCCACGAGATCATGATCGGCACATCGGCTATCCGCAACCTGATCCGGGAAGACAAGATTGCGCAGATGTATTCGGCCATCCAGACAGGGGGGTCGCTGGGTATGACCACTCTGGACCAGTGTCTGGAAAAACTGCTGAAAAAAGGTTTGATTTCCCGCGAAGCGGCGCGGATGAAAGCCAAAATGCCGGACAATTTCTAAGCCGAATGGGTTGTAGGAGTTTGCAGCCAGCTCGTAGGGAGTCGGGCACGGCTGCCCAGGGACGTCAAAATCATGGATGATTTTGTCGAGCGTACAGGGATGTATTCACAGCGTGCCCCGGGCAGCCGTGCCCGACTCCCGGAAACTGATAGCCAGAAAGACGGGTGAAAAAATGGAATTCGATAAGTTATTGCGTTTGATGGTGGAAAAAGGCGGTTCGGACCTGTTTATAACGGCGGGCGTGCCGCCTTCGATGAAGGTGAATGGCAAAGTACTGCCTGTGACCAAGAACGCGCTGACCCCCGAGCAGACCCGTGAGTTCGTCTACGGGTCAATGAACGACAAGCAGCGGGATGAGTTCGAGCAAAGCCACGAGTGCAATTTTGCCATCAGTGCCCGTGGTATTGGCCGTTTCCGGGTCAGCGCGTTTTTCCAGCGCAACCTGTGCGGCATGGTGCTGCGGCGGATCGAGGTCAAGATTCCTCAGGTTGACGACCTGAACCTGCCAGGGGTGATCAAAGACCTCGCCATGACCAAGCGCGGCCTCATCATGTTTGTCGGCGCCACGGGTACCGGCAAGTCCACATCGCTGGCGGCCATGCTCGGGCACCGCAACCGCAACAGCCGCGGCCATATCATTTCCATTGAGGATCCCATTGAATTCGTTCACCAGCATCAGGGCTGTATCGTCACCCAGAGGGAAGTGGGGATTGATACCGAAAGCTTCGAAGTGGCTCTGAAAAACACGCTTCGACAGGCGCCTGATGTGATTCTTATTGGTGAGGTCCGAACCCGGCAGACCATGGAATATTCCGTCCAGTTTGCCGAAACCGGCCATCTGTGCCTGGCCACTCTGCATGCCAATAACGCCAACCAGGCGCTTGACCGGATTATTCAGTTCTTCCCGCCAGAGCAGCACAACCAGATATGGATGGACCTGTCTCTAAACCTAAAGGCCATCGTCGCCCAGCAGTTGATTCCAACACCCGATGGTCAGGGCCGTAAAGCGGTTATCGAAGTGCTGATCAACACGCCATTAGTGGCCGACCTGATTCGCAAGGGTGAGGTTCACCGGCTCAAGGAATTGATGTCCAAGTCCCGTGAGTCCGGCATGCAGACCTTCGATCAGGCGCTCTATGACCTGTACGCCGAAGGTTCAATTACCTACGAGGATGCACTGGCTCACGCCGACTCGGCAAATGATCTGCGCCTGATGATCAAGCTGGGTACGGATTCCCAGGGTGCGGACAAGCTGGCCTCCAGCGTCGACAAGTTGTCCATTCAGAACGACTGAACCGCCGCATCATTCAACAACCTGGCCGCGATAAATTCGTTTGGGCCGGTTTTCGGCGGTTTTTTCCGGCTCGCGTTCCGGCCCGGCTAATTCCAGACCGGGAATCTGGGGAGCAAGCTTTTCCCAGGTTCTGGTCAGGTCGGGTGATCGGGTCTTGCCGGCGTATTCGGCCAGCCGTTGCTCAAGGTCGTCATCTGTGAGGTGAAGCCTGACCCCGAATTCGGACTGAATCAGCCGACGGCACTGGTGAACCAGCTTCAACAGGACCGGATTGAGCAACCAACTATTTTCGGATCCCATAGACATGATGGGTGCCTCAATGGTGAAAATGTCACTACTTGGCCCTGCGGGATCTTTCTCCTACGGGCCGACACTCTGACTACTAGCGAAATCCGTGCCGCCATTGGGTTTTCAAAGGATTGCGATGTATATGCCACGTGTAGAGGGTGTCACTAGTGCCCCAGGGGCTTGCGGGGCACCATCTCCGGGCAGGGCGCCCATATGCGCACCAAAGGTGTGCAATAGTGGCGTGCCCCGGAGTAGGCCCGCCAGGGTTCAATGGGCCTGGTCCCAGTTGTCCCCGACGCCCGCTTCCACAAGCAAGGGTACGTCCAGCTTTGCGGCGGCCGACATACGGGATTCGAGCCCTTTGCAGACGGCGTCCAGGGCGCTTTCCCTGACTTCCAGTATCAGTTCGTCGTGAACCTGCATGGTCATTCGGGCATCGTCAGCGTGCTCTGTCAGTAGCCAGTCTTCCACGCTCAGCATGGCGAGTTTGATGATGTCCGCGGCGGTTCCCTGCATCGGGGCATTGATCGCTGTGCGCTCTGCGCCCTGCTGCAGCTGTTTGTTCCGGGCATTGATTTCCGGCAGGTACAGGCGCCGGCCGAACAGGGTTTCCACGAAGCCATCGTCATGGGCCTGTTTGCGTATGCGGTCCATGTACTCAAGCACGCCGGGGTAACGCTCAAAGTAGCGGTCAATGTATTGCTGGGCCTGATTTCGCCCGACATCCAGCTGGCGTGACAGACCAAAGGCCGACATGCCGTAGATCAGTCCGAAGTTGATGGCCTTTGCGCTGCGGCGCTGGTCACCGGACACCTCGTTCAGCCCCACACCGAAAACTTCGGCGGCGGTAGCTTTGTGGATGTCCTCGCCTTTCTCGAATGCAGTCAGTAGCCCCTTGTCGCCTGAAAGATGCGCCATGATGCGCAGTTCAATCTGGGAATAGTCTGCGGCCACCAGTTTGAAACCGTCCGGAGCGATAAAGGCCTGACGGATGCGCCGTCCCTGTTCGCTGCGAATCGGAATGTTCTGCAGGTTCGGCTCGGAGGAAGACAGCCGCCCGGTGGCGGTCACCGCCTGATGATAGGAGGTATGAATACGCCCGGTGCGGTGGTTGATCAGTTCGGGCAGGGTGTCGGTATAGGTGGATTTCAGCTTGCTCAGGCTGCGGTGTTCCAGAATCAGGTGGGGTAAACGGTGCTCGTGGGCCAGCTCCTGTAACACGGGTTCTGCGGTGGAAGGCTGGCCTTTAGGGGTTTTCTTGATGACCGGCAGCCCCATTTTGTCGTAGAAAATGGCCTGCAGCTGTTTTGGCGAGCCCAGGTTAAACGCTTCGCCTGCCTCGTCGTGGGCCGCTTTTTCCAGTTCTGCCATTCGTTCCGCCAATTCCTGGCTGTGATGGCGCAGCGTGTGGGCGCTGATCATGGTTCCTCGCTGTTCCATTCGGGACAGCACCGGCACCAGCGGCAGGTCGATGTTTTCGTAAACGTCTTTCAGTCTGCCGGTTTCCGCCAGCCGTGGCCGCAGAACCTGATGCAGGCGCAGGGTGATATCCGCATCCTCGGCGGCATAGGGACCCGCCTGCTCCAGATCAATCTGGTTGAAGGTGAGCTGTTTGGCGCCCTTGCCCGCAATAGACTCGAAGGAAATGGTCTGTTCGCCCAGGTACGCCAGTGCCAGTGCGTCCATATTGTGGCGCGAGGCCACGGAGTTGAGTACGTAGGATTCCAGCATGGTGTCTTCGGCAATGCCCTGAAGGTCAATGTCGTGGTTGGCGAGCACGTTTTTATCGTATTTCAGGTTCTGGCCCAGCTTGGCCTGCCCGGGGTTTTCCAGCAAGGGTTTCAGAGCGTTGAGCACATAGTCGCGGTCGAGTTGATCAGGGGCCCCCATATAGTCATGGCCGAAAGGCACGTAAGCCGCTTCTCCCGGCTCAATGGCGAAGGAGACGCCGACAACCTGCGCCTCCATGTACCTGAGACTGGTGGTTTCCGTGTCGAAAGCAAAAAGTGGCGCTTTTTTCAGGCGATCCAGCCACTGGCCCAGGGCCTCTTTATCGGTGATCACGCTGTAGTTCTTTTCGGTATCCGTCTTTTCCGGATGTTCGACGCCCTGCGAACTTGCAGGGAAATCGTTCTGGTCCCGGGTGGTTTCCAGTTCGTCAATCCAGCTGCGGAATTCATACTCGCGAAACAGACCAAGGAGCTCCTCGTCACTTTGCTCACGCAGTTGGAGGTCCTCGAGGCCGAATTCCAGGTCGACGTCGGTGCGGATAGTGGCCAGCTCGTAACTGAGGGGCAGGGTTTCGGCAGCGTCACGCAGGTATTCGCCTATCTTTCCTTTTACTTCGTCGGCGTGGTCGATGACTTGGTCCAGGCTGCCCCAGGTCTGCAGCCATTTCACCGCGGTTTTCGGGCCGCATTTATTTACACCGGGTATGTTGTCCACCTTATCGCCGACCAGGGCCAGGTAGTCGATGATCTGCTCCGGTTTAACGCCGAACTTTTCAGCCACGCCGTCCCGGTCCATGCGGGTGTCTGTCATGGTGTTGATCAGCGTTACGTGGTCGCTGACCAGCTGGGCCATATCCTTGTCGCCGGTGGAGATCACCACGTCTATGCCTTTGCTGGTGGCTTCATCGGCCAGGGTGCCAATCACGTCATCGGCCTCCACCCCCTCAACAATTAGCAGCGGCAGTCCCATGGCCCGGACGATTTCATGAATGGGCTGGATCTGCAGGCCCAGGTCTTCCGGCATGGGCGGGCGGTTGGCTTTGTATTCTTCGTAAAGCTCATTGCGAAAGGTTTTGCCTTTCGCATCAAAGACCACCACCATTTTTGACCCGGGAAAATCCTGCTCCAGCTTGCGGAGCATGCTGATCACCCCCTTGATGGCGCCGGTGGGGTGGTTTTTGCTGGTCATCAGCGGCGGCAGCGCGTGGTAAGCCCGGAACAGGTAGGATGAACCGTCTACCAGAACGACCGGCGGAGTCTTTTTATCTGTCATGTCAAAAACGGACCCGGAATATGATTGAAGCGTGGGTTGGCTTGTGCAAATCTCTAGGTATCAACAACGGCTGAAATCAGAGGGTATCATGAAATCAAAATTGTACGGCCCCTCCCTGCTACTGCAGGCCTCAACCCTGGGTTTCAGCGTCCTCACGGCCCCTGTTTCAGCCGCGGAGCCGGTAGAGGCGCCTGATGAGCCGGTGATTATATCGGATTACCAGCCGCCTGGTTCCGAAGCGCAGATTGTCATACGCCCCGGCGAGGGCAAAGAAGTGTTCTACGAGTATCGGGTCAGGGGTGAGCTGGTTGAAATCAAGGTGGTGCCCGAGGTGGGACCGGAATATTATCTGGTGCCGGCCGAAGGTGGAGGCTGGATCCGGGCGTCAGAGACCGATCTGCTGGTACCCAGCTGGGTGCTGTTTCGCTGGTAAATCGAAGTTCTCGAGCCAGATCAGATTAACCTGAAGCCCATTGTCACAATCTTTTTTGCTATTAGTATGATCATTCTAATTTTTGAGCTTACTGTTGGGTTGTGAAGTCGAGAAGCGGTCACACAACACGGTCGCAATGATGCAGATTTCAAATCAATCATCACGCATCGAAACCATCAAGGAGAATGACTATGGGTAAGCTCAAAACATATCAGGAACAGCTTCAGGAAATCGTTGAGAAAGGCATCAACGCCGCTGAAGAGCAGCAGAAAAAGCTGGCCTCAAAGCCGTTTGAGTATGCTGAAAAGCTTGAGAGCGAAGCTCGCGAGTACAGCGTTAAGACTCTACGTACCCGTTACTACGGTTACAGCGAGAACCTTTTCGGGCAACTGCGTTCACTGAACACCCGTTTCGGTAGCTTCGCTGCTGATCTGGTTGCAAAGCTGGAGAAAGAAGTTGCTGAGGGCGCGGACGAGGTTTCAGAAGCCGCTGACTCTGTGAAAGACTCTGTTGAAACCAAGAAGCCGGCAGCTAAGAAGACCGCGGCGCGTAAGCCGGCTGCCAAGAGCACAACAACTTCCGCCTGATAGGTTGGGTTTCAGTTGTTGAGAGGCCGCCTTCGGGCGGCCTTTTTATTGGGCGTCTGTTTCGGACGGCACGTTAAGTGGCAGCGAACGTGGTTCACCGGTGATGGCTTCGAGGCGTTTGATGTTCCGAAGGAACGTCTGCTTTACCGCATCAATTTCTGACTGTTGTGCGTTGATTTCACGCTCCAGGTCCCGGATGTTCGCCTCGAGGCGGCTGATCTTCTGGAGTGTGGCCTCCGGTATGTCGCGTCCTGAGCGCTCAAGATCCGCGGCCCGCTCCTGCTCTGCGTCAAGCTGGTTCTCAATCACCGAAATATTGCCGCGCTTGAGCTGGGACAGGCCCTCGAGTTCGCGGATTTTCCGATACATGGCGCGAACGGCGTCATCGGGGTTGCTGAATCGTTCCAGAAGCTTTCTGTCTTTCTCTAGCTGAAGTGCCTGTTGTTTTTCCTGACGTTTTCTGGCCTCTCGCTCGGCAATTTCCTCGGCGGTCGGGGCAGGGTCAACGGTTTCAATAACCCGGCCGTTGCTGCTCAGAATGTCGTAGCCACGCTTTGATGCAGACTGGGGGATCGTGTTGCTGATCACAATCTGACCGTTCTCGTCGGTGTAGCGATACATGCTGGCGGAAGCTGCCACGGAGAAAAGCAGCAGAGCAAGGGTGCAAAATGTAATGGCTGGCCGGAGCAGGTCTTTCATGATTGTCGATCACATACTGGTCGAGGGAGGACGTTTCCTGAAGCATACCAAATGCAACGCAATATGCCATTGAGATTGGTCAGATGCCGTAGGTTTGCCGGTAACGGGCGACTCGTGCAGCGTGTTCCTCGAACCCGGGGCGGCTATTGAGGTAGTCCAGAATCTGGTCGAGCTTGATGATGCTGACCACGGGGATGCCAAAGGTTTCCTGCACCTCCTGGATCGCGGACTTTTCACCGCTGCCACGCTCCTGTCGATCCAGCGCGATGAGCACGCCAGCAGGCCGGGCGCCCGCGTGTCTGATCAGATCTATGGCTTCGCGAATAGCGGTGCCAGCGGTGATGACGTCGTCAACAATCAGAACGTCACCCTGCAACGGGGCTCCGACAATATTGCCGCCCTCACCGTGGTCTTTTTTCTCTTTGCGGTTAAAGGCAAAAGGTTTGTTGATGCCGTCAGACGCCAGTGCCATGGCTGTCACCGTCGCCAACGGAATGCCCTTATAGGCCGGCCCGAAAATAATGTCATAATCTAACGTGCTGCGTTTCAGAGCGGCGGCATAAGCTTTGCTTAGCTCTGACAGGTCATTACCGGTATTGAACAGTCCGGCGTTAAAGAAATAGGGACTGGCGCGGCCGGATTTGAGAGTGAACTCGCCGAAACGCAGTACGTTGCGAGCGATGGCGAACTCAATAAAATTCTGCTGATAGTCATGCATGGCAAGGTGTCTGGCGGGCCGGAACTTTAATTGCAACGTAAAAGCAGTATGATACACACAAACCGGATCAGGGAACACGTATGCGTGTCGTCACAATAAGCGTCAATGGCCTTGCTCAGGCCGTTGAAAAAGGTTTTTTTGAATGGCTGGTCCGTCAGGATGCTGACGTGGTCTGCGTTCAGGATCACCGCATGCGCGCCTACGAAATAGAGGATTACAACCTGATCCCCGAGGGCTACGAAGGCTATTTCATTGATGGCGAGCACAACGAAGACGGCGGTGTTGGTATTTACACCCGTCATTTTCCCAAAGCCATTATGTATGGCTTCGCCAACGAGCAGGCTGACAGGGAAGGGCGCTTCATTCAGGCGGATTTCGACAAGGTGTCCGTTGCGTCTGTTCTGGCGCCCTGCGCACTGGGCCGCGAGGAAGAATTGATCGGCAGCGACGATTTGACCGTGCTGGACCACAAAGATGCGTTTATGGATTCTTTCGGGCTCCATATGCAGAAAACCCTGCGCAAACGTCGCCAGTTCATCCTCTGCGCAAATCTTCAGACGGCCCACCAGGTCACCGATGCCAGCCCGCTTTATCACACGTTGGACTTTTCGGGATTTCTGCCCCATGAGAGGGCATGGCTGGATCGCCTGTTCGATGAAATGGGCTGCGTTGATGCGTTCCGGGATATGAACAAGCAGAGCAACCAGTTCACCTGGTGGCCGGAGCAGGCAGAGGGTTCCCGCAGGAAAGCAGGTATTCGGGTGGATTACCAGTTGCTCACGCCCGGCATCCGCAAGACGGTGCTTGACGGCTGGATCGACGACTCAACCCGCTTCTCCGACCATGCGCCGGTGATTATGGATTACGATATTGAAATCGGGAACTAAGGTTTGGGAGTTTGCGGTTTTGAAAGATCGGGCTAACTCCCAGCTAGCGGGTGCGGAGAAGCCTTCTTTTCCGGGACGTCTCCGGCCAGGGAAGGCCGGAGCCGAGCGCACAGGGATGTGCTTGTAGCGTGCCCGGAAAAGAAGGCTTCTCCGGACACGCGGGAAAGCCAAGCCTCAGCCAGCCAAAGCCGCTTTCTGAGCCTCGAACAACTGATTGATCCCCAGCTTTGCCAGCTTCAGCATGCCATCGAGTTCTTCCTGTTCGAATGGCGCACCTTCGGCCGTTCCCTGAATCTCAATGAAACCACCCTGATCCGTCATGATTACGTTCATGTCGGTTTCGGCTTCGGAGTCTTCCGGATAATCAAGGTCAAGCACCGGGGTGCCTTTGTAAACGCCGACTGAGAACGCCGCAATCATCTGTTTAAGCGGTGACTTTTTCAGGCTGCCCTGCTTGACCAGAAAGTTGAGCGCATCCACCAGCGCTACGCAGCCACCGGTAATTGCTGCGGTGCGGGTGCCGCCGTCAGCCTGAATCACATCACAGTCGATAGTGATGGAGTGTTCACCCAGGGCCTTCATGTCAACCGCTGCGCGCAGTGAGCGGCCGATCAGGCGCTGGATCTCCACCGTGCGGCCACCCTGTTTTCCGCGGGCGGCTTCGCGGCCCATGCGGCTGCCAGTGGAGCGGGGGAGCATGCCGTATTCGGCGGTAATCCAGCCCTGACCCTGGCCGCGCAAGAACGGGGGTACCTTGTTCTCGACAGACGCTGTGCAGATGACCTTGGTGTCGCCGAACTCAACCAGCACCGAGCCTTCGGCGTGGCGGGTGTATTGACGGGTAATCCGGATGTCGCGGGGTTGTTCCGGCGTTCTTCCGCTCGGTCTCATAATGAATCCTGATAATGTTGGTAAATGTCCCGCCCGGGTGGCCGGTCGGTTGAGGATGTTAAAGGCGGCGCAGTATAACACGCCCGGACAGATGGGGTGTTCTGCTAGACTGGGGATGGACACTGCAACGACACAATCTGCTTTTAGCGGGGCGCTTTATGATTCGAAGTATGACGGCGTTTGCTCGCAGCGATGCTCAGGGCGATTGGGGTGTATTGACGTGTGAAATCCGGACCGTTAATCACCGCTACCTGGAGCCCTCTTTCCGGTTGCCGGAGGCGCTCCGTGAGCTTGAGAATCGATTTCGGGAGCGGCTTCGGGCGCAGCTTGGCAGGGGCAAGGTAGACGTGTCACTGCGTTTTCAGTCCACTGAAACGGGCCCCCGTCTGAACGTTGACGAGTCCGTGGCACAGGCGGTGAATGAGGCCGCCAATCATATCAACCGAATGCTGGATAACCCGGCCCACCTGAATGCCCTGGATATTCTGCGCTGGCCCGGGGTGCTGGTGTCGGCGGAGCAGGATTACAGTGGCGCCAAAGCAGCGGCGGAAGGGCTGTTTGCTGATACCGTTGCCGAGCTCGTGTCGGTGCGCGAGCGCGAGGGTGAGCGCCTGAGGCCGCTGCTTGAAGATCGCCTGAGGACGATCGGAACCCTGGTTGCCGATGTACGCAAGTTGATGCCGGCTCTGCTGAAAGCCCAGGAGAACGCATTAAGGAATCGGTTTGAACAGGCAAGAGTGGACCTTGATCCGGATCGTCTGGCACAGGAAATGGTCATGCTCGCGCAGAAATGCGATGTGGCCGAGGAACTGGACCGGCTGGATGCCCATGTCCAGGAAGTGGTCGACGTGCTTCAGACGGATGTGGCGATTGGCCGCAAACTGGATTTTCTGATGCAGGAGCTGAACCGCGAAGCCAATACCCTCAGCAGCAAAAGCATCGACGCCCGCGTTACCCGCGCGGCTGTGGACCTGAAGGTGCTGATCGAGCAGATGCGTGAACAGGTGCAGAACATCGAGTAACGGCTGCAGGATGCAGCATCGGCCCAAAGACCTTATAATCCCGCCTTCTGAAGCTATCCCTATACGTTACGCGGAAGACAACCATTGCCAATGAATCATGCGACAGAGCAAGGCACTCTCTACGTCATTTCCGCGCCTTCCGGCGCAGGGAAAACCAGTCTGGTTGCTGAAATGCTCAGGCGGGATGCCAGGCTGGGTGTATCCATTTCCCACACGACGCGGCCGATGCGAGCCGGCGAGCAGGACGGTGTAAACTACCACTTTGTCAGTCGTGAGCAATTCGAGGCGATGATTGCCCGGGGCGAGTTTCTGGAGCACGCGGATGTGTTTGGAAACTATTACGGCACTTCCCAGGTCTGGGTAAAAGAACGCCTGGCGCTGGGCGAAGACGTCATTCTCGAGATTGACTGGCAGGGGGCAGAACAGGTTCGTCGGCTGATGCCGGGTTGCGTGGGTATTTTTATCGTGCCGCCGTCGCCCGAAGCCCTGCGTGAGCGTCTGACCGGCCGGGGTACCGACGAGACGGCGGTCGTTGAGCGCCGCCTGAAAGAGGCCGCCGAAGAGTGCCGCCATGCCGTGGAGTTCGATTTTCTGGTGGTCAATGACGACTTTGAAAATGCGCTTGCAGAGTTGCTGGCGATCGTGGTTTGCCAGCGCCTGCGGATGTCAGCCCAGCAAACCCGCCATGCCGAATTGCTGACAAGGTTGTCCGGTTCGGCCTGAGCGCCGGGTTGGCGGGTATACAAACCTGTGTACAAAAAGGTGCCCGGGGATTAGACTACTCGGTCTGCTGGAATCAGCCATTTTTGAATGTCGGGGATGTTATGGCACGAGTTACTGTTGAAGATTGTCTCGAACACGTTGATAACCGCTTTCAGCTGGTGATGCTGGCTACCAAGCGCGCCCGTCAGCTGGCCACCAAAGGCTTTGAACCCCTGGTGCCGGAAGAAAACGATAAGCCAACGGTGATCGCCCTGCGTGAAATTGCCGAAGGTAAAATCGGCCGTGAGCTTCTCGCCGAGCAGGATGACGAATAAGCGACAAAGCAAATTAAGATGCAAGATAATCTTGTAAAGCATTGAAATCCGTCGCTCCGGTTTTATAGTGTAAAGACAGAGAGCGTATTGACGGAACAATGTCGGAAGGACCCGAATGCTCGCATTCGGGTTTTTTTGTCCCTGAAGAAAAACCTTTCAACCTATGTTCAAGCCTTAACGGAGGCGCGGTGTCGGCAGAAGCGACGGTTGAGGTGCTGGCCGGTGAGCTGAGTACCTATCTCGATTCCAATCGCATCAATCAGGTGCGACGTGCCTACTATTATGCCGAGCAAGCCCATGAAGGCCAGATGCGCCGCAGCGGCGATCGCTACATCACTCACCCGCTGGCCGTGGCTCATATTCTTGCCCGGCTGAGGCTGGATCACCAGAGCCTCATGGCCGCGATGCTCCACGACGTGATTGAAGACACCGGCATCCCCAAAGATGCGCTGGCGGAGCAGTTCGGAGAAGACGTAGCCGAGCTGGTTGACGGCGTCAGCAAACTGACCCAGATCGAGTTCCGCTCCAGGGCCGAGGCCCAGGCGGAGAACTTCCAGAAAATGACACTGGCCATGGCCCGGGATATCCGGGTCATCCTGGTAAAACTCGCCGACCGCCTTCACAACATGCGCACACTGGGCCCCATGCCCTACGAAAAACGCCAGCGCATTGCCAACGAAACCCTGGACATATACGCGCCCATCGCCAACCGGCTGGGTATGCACTCGATCTGTACCGAGCTGGAAGATCTGGGCTTCTCCTCCCTCTATCCAATGCGATCCAAGTACATCTCCAAGGCCGTGGCCAAGCTGCGTGGCAGCCACCGGGAGATCATTGACGATATTCGTGGCAAGCTTGAGGAAAAGCTGGAAGAGCGTGGCCTGCCGGGCCGGATCCAGGGGCGGGAGAAGCATCTGAACAGCATCTACAACAAGATGAAGTTCAAGCATAAATCGTTTCACGAGATCATGGACGTGTACGCCTTCCGCATCATTACCGACACGGAAGACGACTGCTACCGCATTATGGGTGCCGTCCACAGCCTCTACAAACCGCTGCCCGGCCGCTTCAAAGACTACATCGCCATGCCCAAGGCCAACGGCTACCAGTCGTTGCATACAACGCTATTCGGCCTGCACGTGAATATTGAAATCCAGATCCGTACCGAGGAAATGGAGCACGTTGCCAACAACGGCATTGCCGCCCACTGGATGTACAAGAACGAACCGTCGAATCTGACCTCAGCGAACCAGACCCGCGTGGATCAATGGGTGCAGGGTCTGATGGAAATGCGGGAACGGGCAGATGATTCGCTCGAATTCATCGAGCACGTCAAAGTGGACCTCTTCCCCGATGAAATCTATGTATTTACCCCGAAAGGCCGGATTATGGAGTTGCCGCGGGGTGCAACGCCGGTCGATTTCGCTTACGCGATCCATACTGACATTGGTAATGCCTGCGTCGCCTGCCGGATTAACCGCAACCTCGGCTCACTGAGCCAGACGCTGCAAAGCGGCCAGACGGTAGAGGTTATTACCGCGCCCGGCGCCAGACCCAACCCGGCCTGGCTCAGCTTTGTCACCACTGGCAAGGCCCGCAGCAGTATTCGCCATGTGCTCAAGAACCAGCGCAGGGCAGAATCCCTGGACCTTGGCCGTACCCTGCTCAAGAAGTCTCTTAAAGGCTTTGGTGCAAAACTCTCGGATATTGGTGAAGGCCAGATTGCGACGGTGGTCAAGCACAATCAGGTGGCAAGTTTTGATGATCTGATCTGCGATATTGGCCTGGGCAACCGGATGGCCTACCTCGTGGCACGGCAGCTGGTCAGCGGCGCGGAGGACGAGGTAAAAGGAGAAGGATCTCCGGATAGCGCATCGGTGAAAGAACACGGGTCCGTCACCATCCGTGGCACGGAAGGCCTGCTGGTGCGTTTTGCCAATTGCTGCAAGCCGATTCCGGGTGACCCGGTGGTAGGCACCATGGATTCCGGTAAAGGTCTGGTCATCCACTCGGACACCTGTTCGCGGTTACCGGAAGACAATGAGTCCCGCGCCAATCTGACCCAGCTCAAATGGGCAAAAGACATTGCCGACGAGTTCTCGGTGGCGCTGAGGGTAGAGCTTGAGCGTCAGCGTGGCGTTATTGCGGAGCTTGCCAACGCCGTGGCCATGGCCGATGGCAACATTGAGCGTATTAACGTAGAGGAGCAGAACGCCAGGCTCGGCGTCGTCAGCCTGGTGGTTCACGTTCATGGGCGTCGCCATCTGGCACGGGTGATGCGGCGTATCCGCAATATCAAGGCGGTTACCCATATCAACCGAGTGCGTCATTGACGGGCCTGTAACCGCCCGTTCGTGTCAGCTGTTTTCGGTTGTTGACAGGCCGGGTGCCAGAGGGTGACGATTAGCGTTTTGCGAGAGGGAACAGACCGTTCATGACCAACAAATCTGTAATTCAGACTGAAAAAGCGCCCCAGGCAATCGGAACCTATTCACAGGCAGTGAAAGCCGGGGATACGGTTTATCTGTCAGGTCAGATTCCGTTGGTTCCGCAAACCATGGAAGTTGTTGCGGGGGATTTCGCCGCCAAAACCCGCCAGGTATTTGAAAACCTGAAAGCCGTGTGCGAAGCCAGCGGTGGCGAACTCAAGGACATCGTGAAGCTGAATATCTACATGACCGACCTGAGCAACTTCGCCACGGTGAATGAGATCATGGCGACCTACTTTCAGGAGCCCTACCCGGCGCGCGCTGCCGTGGGCGTCGCTGCCCTGCCGAAAGGCGTGCCGGTGGAAATGGAAGCGGTGATGGTGCTGAGTTAACGTCAGATCACGCATCGTTCGACAAGAAGCGGCCTTTTGGCCGCTTTTTTTAGGTCTGCTGTTTGTATTGTTCGATCATCTCGCCGTAGCCCGCCCGATAATCCGGATAGCGAAAACGGAACCCGCTGTCCAGCAGGCGCTGGTTGCTACAGCGCTTGCTACCGGCTCGGCCACCCTTGCGTGCGTCTGTCTCCGGCGGTTTGCAGGGCAACTGATCACGAACCCAGGCAACCACTGCGTCCAGTCGGGCCGGTTCGCAATCGCTGGCAAGGTAGCATGGCTCCAGTGGCTCGCCTGCCAGCGCACGCCGCGTCAAATGGCAGACAACGGCGGCGGCGTCTGCTTCGTGGATACGGTTGCTGAAGGGTGCGGGAGACGCCGGGTCCATCTCACCGCTCACAACAGCCTGCAGAAAGCGCTTTCGGGACGGGCCATAGATGCCGCTGAACCGGACCACCGTCGCCGGGAAGGGGCCGGCCTTGGCCACTTCCTCGCCGTTAAGGATGATCTCGCCGCTGAACCGGGCGGGTCTGGTTGGGCTGGTCTCGTCCACCCAGCTGTCGTCGTCCTGGGCGTAAACACTGCTGCTGCTGATAAAAAACAGTCGTGTGACCCCCGACCCTTCAACCGCCCTGATCAGGTTATTCAGGCCATCCACAAACGCGTTCTGGTAGCCGGTCTCGTCGTATCGGGAAGGCGTCAGGCAGTAGACGATAATGTCCAGCCGGTCTGGCAGGGCAGTGGCAAGCTGATCGCCATCAAGCAGGTCGGCACGCACGGGGTGAACGCCCTCAGGGACCCGATCGGCATTGCGGCGCAGGCCGAAGACCGTGCAATCTTCCGCAAGGCTGGCCGCTATGGCGCCGCCAAGATTGCCGCAGCCGGCGACCAGGATACGGGGTAATTCTTTGTCTGTGGTGATTGCCATAGGCAAACTCAATCCTTATGCTTTGGATAATAAATTACCGGAGCCCACCATGACTCTTACCGAGTTACGATACGTTGTTACCCTGGCCCGTGAAAGGCATTTTGGCCGCGCTGCAGAGCGCTGCCACGTCAGTCAGCCTACCCTGAGCGTCGCGGTAAAAAAACTTGAAGAAGAGCTGGGTATTCCGCTGTTTGAACGCAGTAAAAACAGCATTCGGGTCACTGAAACCGGCAAACGGATTATTGAACAGTCGCAGCGGGTTCTGGACCAGGTGGGCCTGATCAAGGATATGGCGCAGGATGGCAAGAATCAGCTCAACGCCCCCCTGAAAGTGGGCGCGATTTACACCATCGGGCCCTATCTGTTTCCCCATCTGCTGCCGGAGCTTCGCCGTGGTGCTCCCGATATGCCCCTGTATATCGAGGAGAACTACACTGCCAACCTGCGTCAGAAGCTGCGCCAGTCAGAGCTTGACGCCATTATCATAGCCCTGCCTTTTGAGGAGCCGGAAGTGGTGACGCTGCCACTTTACGATGAACCCTTTGTGGTGCTTCTGCCCGGCGGCCATCATCTGACCGGTCATGAAAGCCTGACGGCGGAGCAGCTTGCTCAGGAACAGCTGTTGTTGCTCGGACCGGGGCACTGTTTCCGGGACCAGGTACTGGAATCCTGCCCGCCGCTGGTAGACGCCGTCAGCCGCCCCACTGCGGCCAGAGCGCCCTCGCTGGTGACCGAAGGCAGCTCGCTGGAGACCATTCGCCACATGGTGGCTTCTGGCCTGGGTATCACCGTTTTGCCACTGTCGGCGGCAACGGCCATGCAATACGACGAGCACCTGCTGGCGGTCCGGCCTTTCGCGGCGCCTGTGCCCCATCGCACCGTTGCGCTGGCCTGGCGGGTGACCTTTCCGCGGCCCAAAGCCATTGATGTGCTGTCTCTCGCGGCCAGCCAGTGTCGGGTGATGGACAAGAAAAATCTCGAAAAAACCGCTGTTGCGGCCTCCTGAGCAGAGGCATGACCTCACTGGACGACATCGAAGTCACTGTGCTGAAGGGGGTTGGTAAGGCGCTGGCCGAAACCCTTGGGAAGCTGGGCATCCACTCCCTGCAGGATCTGCTGTTTCATTTGCCCCACCGTTATGAAGATCGCACCCGGGTAATCGGGATGGGGCAACTGCGCATCGGAGACGTTGGCGTAGTGGAAGGTGAGGTTATGAAGGCAGACCTGGTGGTGGGCCGCCGGCGCAGCCTGCAGGTTACCCTGAAAGACAGCAGCGGCTTTCTGGTGATGCGGTTTTTTCACTTTAACGCCGCCCAGAAAAACCAGCTGTCTGAAGGCACCCGGGTTCGCTGCTTTGGGGAAGTTCGCCCCGGCCGCGCCGGTTACGAGTTCTATCACCCGGAGTATCAGATTAACCCGCCGCCCATGCCGACCGACGGCGAGGCCACCCTGACGCCGGTGTATCCGCTGACCGAGGGTATTCAGCAGCCCCGGGTGCGGGCGCTGTGCCAGCAGGCGCTGACTTACCTGCGCCGTTACCCGATTTACGACTGGCTGCCGGCCCACATTATGGAACAGTACCAGCTGCCGGGCATTTCCGAGGCCGTGGAACTGGTTCATTCGCCTCCGGCCAGCGCCCCGGTGCACCTGTTGATGGAGGGCCGCCACCCGGCACAACAGCGGCTGGTGATGGAAGAACTATTGGCACACCAGCTCAGCCTGTTAAAAGTTCGCCAGCAGATTCAGGCACGGCAAGCGCTGCCGTTATTGCCGACGGGGGACCTGTCCGAGCGTTTTCTGGACGCGCTGCCATTCCGCTTGACGGGTGCCCAGCGACAGGTGATGACGGAAATCCGGCAGGATCTCAGCCAGCCGGTCCCCATGTTGCGCCTGGTGCAGGGCGACGTGGGTTCGGGGAAGACCGTGGTGGCGGCACTGGCGGCCCTCCAGACGATTGCTGCCGGTGCCCAGGTTGCGTTGATGGCGCCAACAGAAATTCTGGCAGAGCAGCATTACCAGAACTTCAAAGCCTGGTTTGAACCCCTGGATATCCAGCTCGCCTGGCTGTCCGGAAAGGTCAAGGGAAAGCTCCGTGAGGCCGCACTGAAGGCCGTGGGCGAGGGTGAGGCCTCGGTTGTTATTGGCACCCACGCGCTGTTCCAGAGTGACGTTGTGTTCAGTCGGCTGGCGCTGGTCATCGTGGACGAGCAACATCGCTTCGGGGTTCATCAGCGGCTCGCGCTTCGCGAAAAAGGCGTCGGTGGCACCCTGGCACCCCACCAGTTGATCATGACCGCCACCCCGATTCCCCGCACACTGGCGATGAGCGCGTACGCGGACCTGGATACGTCGGTGATTGACGAGTTGCCGCCGGGACGGAAAGCGATCGAGACCATTGCCATTCCCGACAGCCGCCGCGATGATGTCACCGACCGGGTACGGAACGCCTGTCGGGCCGGTCGTCAGGCATACTGGGTATGCACTCTGATCGAAGAATCTGAAGCTTTGCAGTGCCAGGCCGCGGAAGCAACGGCGCAAGAGCTGGCCGAGCGGCTGCCGGACCTCAAAGTGGGGCTGGTACACGGTCGGCTTAAAGCCGCCGAGAAAGCGCAGATGATGGACCGGTTCAAGCAGGGTGAACTGGACCTGCTGGTGGCCACAACGGTTATTGAGGTGGGGGTGGACGTTCCCAACGCATCGCTGATTATTATTGAAAATCCGGAGCGTCTTGGTCTGGCCCAGTTGCACCAGTTACGAGGCCGTGTTGGCCGTGGCGAGGAAGCAAGCTTCTGCGTGCTGATGTATCACCCGCCCCTGTCCCAGAATGGAAAGGCCCGTCTGCAGGCTCTCAGGGACAGCCAGGATGGGTTTGTGATTGCCGAAAAAGATCTGGAAATACGGGGCCCGGGGGAAGTGCTGGGCACGCGACAGACTGGCATGATGCAGTTCCGTCTGGCGGACTTCGAACGTGATAAAGGCTGGATTGAGCCGGTCCGGGCCATGGCTCCGGAGTTGCTGGCGCAGCCGGAGCGGGTGGATGGTCTGATACAGCGCTGGCTGGGGGAGCGGACCCGTTACGGCGATGTGTAACGCTGCCGTGGGTTTTCTGCCCTATACTGAATGCGAACAGAATTGCCGGCACCGGCACAGTTGAGAGACCAAGGGAGAAAATTATGGAATTACCTGTCGCAGTAAGGCAGGCGCTGGGTGAGTCTGCATCGGGCGTATCGCTCCGGGACTTGGGCCAGGCCGCCGGCGAACAGCTGTTGCGAATGGTACTTCTCAGCGACGATCAGGGCAATCTGCAGGCGATTTGCAGACAAGGGGACCTGCTGGATATCAACTCACTGAACAAGAGCCTGCACCGTGACCTGCGCGTCATGAACAAGCGTGAACAGGCGAAGGCCACGCAGCGGGCCGGACTCAGAGACATGCCGCCGCTGCCGTCGTTGACCGGTTGGCAGACTGTTGTCGATGAGCGTGTCGACACAATGTCTTCGGTGGCAATCGCGCTAAGCGACCAGAATCTGTGCATGGTGATGCCCGGGGAGGATTTTCAGTCAGTTATCCAGCAAGCGCAGCGATGCTCGTTTTCGGTGAGCTCTGATTCCATCTCCGTCAATCTGGACAGCCCGGAAGAAGACCAGGCCCAGTTGCACTCAGCCATCCGCAAATTCACCAGCCTGCGTATCCAGCAGCGTCTGGAGGATACGCTGGAGCTGCCTCCGCTGCCGGAAACGGCGCAGCGAATCATTCATCTGCGGGTGAACCCCAATGCGGTAATGGGAGATCTTGTTGATGTGGTGGAGAGCGACCCCAGCCTGGCGGCGCAGGTTGTCAGTTGGGCATCCTCTTCATTCTACGCGGCTGCAGGTCAGGTCAAGTCGGTTCACGATGCGGTGTCCCGGGTTCTGGGTTTTGATCTGGTGATGAATCTGGCCATGGGTCTGTCGCTGGGACGCGCCCTCAAAACGCCCCAGGACCATCCGGAAGGCTATGTGGATTACTGGCAGCAGGCCATCTGGCAGGCCCAGTCTGCGGGCATACTGTCCAGCATGATGCCCCGGGGACAGCGGCCGATTTTCGGCCTGGCCTATCTGGCGGGCCTGTTGCACAACTTCGGTTACCTGGTGCTGGCGCAGGTGTTTCCGCCCCACTTCAAGCTGGTCTGCCGGACGCTGGAAGTGAACCCGCAGATGGACTCTTCGGTAGTCGAGCATTTTCTGCTGGGCGTGAGCCGTGAGCAGATTGCATCTCAGCTTATGCAGAACTGGGGTATGCCGGACGAAGTCAATCTGGCAATCCGCTACCAGAAGAACCCGGGCTATGACAGGCTCAATGCCGTTTACGCCAAGCTGCTGTGGCTGGGGCGTCAGCTGTTAATCGAACGGGGTGTGGCTCTGGGCGCAGGCCAGGAGGTGCCGTCCGGGCTGTACGAGTCTCTCGGGCTCGACCGTGAGAAGGTCGCGGATCAGTTCGACCAGCTGGTTGATAACAAAGACGTTGTGATGGCCATGGCGGGTATGATGAATCCGCAATGAGTTCCGCCGGTCCCGGCTACTGGAAAGACTGGTTTTTCAGGGCTACAGCGGCTTCCAGAATGCGGTCTGCGTGGGACTCCTCAACCGCCAGCCGCTCTCTGTCCATCTTTTCCAGAAACCGGGTGTCGGTGTCCTGCCGGGCCTGATGAGTCGGCATGTGCTGAATCAGATCGTGAACCTCCTGGAATACCTCAAAAGGCGGCTGCTGCAATAACTCTGGCCTCACGTGATCCAACAGACCTTTGATCCGGAGGCAGGCCTCAGAGTATTCCATCTGATTCGCTTCAACCGCCATGGCAAGCACCTGAAGGCTCTCAATCATGCTGGCTTGCCGTTTTTCCTGAAAGGCCCGGGTTTTTTCCTGGCGGCGCTTATCCGCTCTCAAAGTGTTTACCTGACGCATAATAAAGACGCCCAACAATGCAATGACGGTCACGCCACCAATTATCAGGGTCCACTGTAGCCACTGGGGCATAATATTTCTCCGTAGGTTGCGCGTCGAATCTGGACGTCAGGCGCGTTTACGCTGCCTGTCTGAACGCCATACCTTTACCTTGACTGTTTGTCCATTGAGTACGGATGTTCCTGCCAGCGGATCAATTTCCTGGTCGCTGATGATGTCGTTGATGCTGGCACCGGGGTTTCCGGCAGCAACAGACTGGCCCGTCCCGGGGCGGTCATGGCCCCAGCCATGGGGCACTGATACGACACCCGGCATGATGTCGTCAGTAATGTCCACGGGCAGCACAATTCGGCCCGTTGCTGTGCTTACCTCGGCCGAGTCTCCGGCCTGCAGTCCCGCCCGAGCGGCGTCTTTGGGGCTGATGACCAGAGTGCAACGGTCCTTGCCTTTGACCAGCCGCCGGCTGTTGTGCATCCATGAATTGTTGCTCCGCAGGTGACGGCGGCCGATCAGTAACAGCTCGTCCTCCGGAGTGGGTCGCTGCAGAGCCTTGTTGAGACGGTCAAGATCCGCGAGATAACGCCTGGGGGCCAGGTTGACCTTGTGGTCGGCGGTAAACAGTCGGTCCGGCATGCAGGGGCGTAATGGCCCCAGGTCCACGCCGTTGGGCAGGCGGGTCAGTGTCCGCAGCGACAGCCCTTTGGGCAGATCCTGCCAGTGCCGGTTCAGCGGGCTGAGTTTTGCCAGGCCCCGTATGGGGTGATTCCCGGGCAGAATATCCAGTACCAGATCGATGGCAGGCTGAACAATGCCGCGGGCCGGCCCTATGTCTGCGCCATAGGGGCCACAGCGCAGCATCAGGTCAACAAGAGGGTCGGGGCCAATCTGTTTGAACGCGCGCCAGCCTGCTTCTGCGCGCAAAGGCAGTCGGCCTCCGGCGCGGAATTTCTCGAGGCGATGGGCCAGTTCCAGCAGAATCTGCCAGTCGTGACGGCTGTCTTCGCCGGCATCAAACAGCGCCGGGCTGTATTTGGCCGTATTGCGCACGGCAAACAGGTTGAAAATCAGGTCGTAATGGCTGCGCTCCAGCCCGCCCGTGGGCGGCAGGATAATATCTGCGTGGCGGGTGGTTTCATTAAGGAAGAAGTCCACCGACACCATGAAATCGAGCTGACTGAAGGCTTCATCCAGCCGGCCACCGTTGGGGCTGGATAGCACCGGGTTACCGGCGAGGGTCACAAAAGCGCGAATCTGTTCCTCCCCCGGGGTGAGCATCTCGTCCGCCATGGTGCTGGCCGGAAATTCACCACCGAATTCAGGCCGCTTTCTGACCCGGCTGAGCCGACGGCCAATATGCCCCTGCTGTCCGGCCATGGCCCCCAGTGCGACCGTATCGATGGCAGGCTGGGTGAACATCACGCCGCCGGTGGCGTCCAGCTTTCCGGTCAGAATGTTCAGCACGTAGGTCAGCCAGGTTGCGATGCCGCCGAAGGTCTGAGTGCTGGTGCCCATACGGCTGTAAAGCGCGGCTTTACGGGTATTGGCAAGTTGTCGCGCCAGCCCGCGGATATCTTCGGCAGACAGCCCCGTATGCCCGCTGACGGCCTCTGGTCTGAAACCGAGGGATGCCAGCCGGATAAGGTCGACGTCTTTGGTCCAGTTTGCCGCGTGACCCAGATCGACAAGATCCTCGTCAAACAGGGTATGCACCATCGCCATCAGCAGCAGGGCGTCGCTGCCGGGGCGAACAAAGTGAAATTCGTCTGCAAGTTTCGCGGTTTCGGTGCGACGGGGATCGATGACCACCAGCCTGCCGCCCCGGGCTTTCAGGCCCTTGATACGCCCGCGGAAATCCGGCACGGACATCAGGCTGCCGTTGGACGCCATGGGGTTGGCGCCAATACACATGAACAGGTCGGTACGATCGATGTCGGGAATCGGGAACAGCACCTGATGCCCGAACATTTCCAGGCTCGCCAGCATATGGGGTAACTGGTCATTGGAGGTGGCCGAGAACCGGTTCCGGGTGCCCAGCGCCTGCAGGAAGGGCATGCCGGCGATTAACGCGCCGTGGTTATGGACATTGGGGTTGCCCAGATAGACGCCAATGCTGTTGCGGCCATGCTCGCTGCGTACCCTGTGAAGTCGTTCAGCGACCAGGTCAAAGGCCTCGTTCCACTCCATTTCCTGCCAGCCGTTGGCGGTTTTCCTGACCGGTTTGCGTAGCCGTTCCGGGTCTTCGTGCAGGTCCTGCAGCGCCATGGCCTTGGGGCAGATGTAGCCCTGGCTGAGCGGGTCGTCGGCATCGCCCTTGATAGACCGGATACGCCCATCCTGCATCTCGATGGCAACGCCGCACATGGCTTCGCATAAATGGCAGGTGCGGTAATGGGTGCCGTTGTCCATGGGCTTGCTCTCCGGGGTTTCAACAAAGGTTATGGGGTTTGAGTTGAAATGAGATTATCAGGAAACCCGGAGGATGGGAAAAACCGGTCTGTTGGTAGCTGGCATAATGATTCGAATCAACACATCAAGCCAGCCGTGGCTGCTGGATGGATTCAGGCTGTTGAACTCTCATTGTTGGATAACACCGACAGCAGTCGTTGCGCATGTTCGGCGGTTTCACTGCCCAGGCTGGTGAGATAGCCGCCATCTTTCTGGGTAATCAGCCCTTTGGAATACAGCCTCTCGGCGGCTGCAATGGCATCGTTTGAGGCGGAGTGGCTGTGTACCTTGATCCCTTCATTAATGGATGAAAGGTTGAACAGGGACAGCAGGTTCAGTTCAGCGAGATGCTCTTGGGAGAAAGCCATAACGTGCCCTCGAAGTGGTTGTGAATACAGTCTGGAAGGGAGTGGCTGGTTTCGCCAGTTTTTAATGAAAACGATCGCCCTAAAAACAGACCGAAACGCAATACCGACGCCATAGAGCTCATCAGGTCTCATGCAAATGTCGCCCTTTGTTTGCTAACGCACAGACCGCTCTCGTCTACCCCTCCAAGCTACATGAACACAGACGCTCGACAAAGATCCGGCGGACTGTAAAAAACGCTCACTTACCTGCCGGCTGGGCAGGCTCAAGTACTAAAGGGGCGCTATAGATTCCCTCAGAAGCGCCCGCACCTTATGGAGGAGGTTTCATGCTACGACGCCGTTCTAATTGACCCTGAAATGCCTTGCTGTGCCCTCTAGCTAGCGGGCCTGCAGCAGTGAATACGAATTTCTCAACGGTGCTTTACAAGGAGGTGTGATGTGCTTAAAACGATGAAAGGTTACAGTCTTCCAGCAACAATGCTATCGGCTATGTTCACATTGAGTGCTTGTGGCGGTGGGGGAGGCGATTCCGGCACCTCAAGCTCGTCTGGTAGCTCAGGTGGTGGCACACTGAAAGGTGGTCTTTTTGAAACGGAAGTCACCTATGCTAACGGCGACCCTGACCAGTCGCCGGTCACCTACTACAGCCCGACAAGGCGATTTGTCACCGTCTTCGGAGGAGATTCCGCACTCTCTTTCGGAAGGTTTGCACTCGATGGCAGTCGTTTGAACGGTAGGAGCATCGACTATCGGCAGTTGGAGAGCAGTGAGCAGCAGAATACTGAAGGCTTTATTGAAAACAAAGGCGGGCAGGAGGGCGCAATAAACGGTACGGTCAACTCGCAGAGCTCAGCCAACTTCCGCACAGCTGACGCACTGGGCGACGTTAAATCAACAGCGAACATGCGGCGACTAGGGTTGCTCAGTGATCTGGGCATTTCATTGAGCCGGGCCTCGGGCACCTATGTCAGGGGCGAATCCACGGTCGCCCTGGACGTGGGCGCGGATGGATCTTTGTTTGCCCAATATCCGGAGATCGGCTGCACTCTTAACGGGACCCTTTCGGTACCCAACGCTTCGATCAACGTTTTCGATATCGACTACACACTGTCCGGTTGCAGCCTGGAACGCCGTGATGGAGACTATTCCGGCGCCGGTTACTTCGTCCTCCAGACGGATCAGATGCAGATCGCGTTCGCAGCGCACAACGGAATAGTGGCTATGAAGTTCAAAGGCAGCAGATAGGCAGGTTTGTAATCGGATTGTTCAGACATGGTGGGCCCAGGTGGACTCGAACCACCGACCAAGGGATTATGAGTCCCCTGCTCTAACCAACTGAGCTATAGGCCCGTTTTCGGAGTGCCGTTTCCGGAAGACTGGAAACGAAGCGGGCGCCATTATAACGGCGACGCAGGGCGCCCGCTACTGTTGCCGTGTTTTATCCGTTGCCCTGGTCGTCGATGAAGCCGCGCAGGTGGTCGGAGCGGGAAGGGTGGCGCAGTTTGCGTAGCGCCTTGGCTTCGATCTGGCGGATGCGTTCGCGGGTCACGTCGAACTGTTTGCCCACTTCTTCCAGCGTATGGTCGGTGTTCATTTCAATGCCGAAACGCATGCGCAGGACCTTGGATTCCCTTGCGGTCAGGCCGGATAGCACGGAGCGAGTCGCTTCGCGCAGGCCTTCGGCAGTGGCCGAGTCGACCGGGGATAGCGCCTGAATGTCCTCGATGAAATCACCCAGGTGGCTGTCTTCATCGTCGCCAATGGGCGTTTCCATGGAGATCGGCTCTTTGGCGATCTTCAGCACCTTGCGGATCTTGTCTTCCGGCATTTCCATGCGTTCGCCCAGTTCTTCCGGCGTGGGCTCGCGGCCCATTTCTTGGAGCATCTGGCGGGAAATGCGGTTGAGCTTGTTGATGGTTTCGATCATGTGCACCGGAATACGGATGGTGCGGGCCTGATCCGCAATGGAGCGGGTGATGGCCTGACGAATCCACCAGGTGGCGTAGGTCGAGAATTTGTAACCACGGCGGTACTCGAACTTGTCGACGGCTTTCATCAGGCCGATGTTGCCTTCCTGAATCAGGTCCAGGAACTGCAGGCCGCGATTGGTGTACTTCTTAGCGATGGAAATAACCAGACGCAGGTTCGCTTCCACCATTTCTTTCTTGGCGCGGCGGGCCTTGGCTTCGCCGATAGACACGCGACGATTGATCTCCTTGATGTCCACGACGTCCAGATCCACCTCGGTCTGGATATTCTGAATGCGTTTCTGCAATCGCACCACTTCGTCCAGACGCTCACCAATCAGCGGAGCATAGGCTTTCTTGCTCTTGGAAAGCTTTTCTGCCCAGTCCAGATTGACTTCGTTACCGGGGAAGGCCTTGATGAAATCCTTGCGCGGCATCTTGCACTCACGCACGCAGATTTTCATGATGGCGCGCTCGTTCTCGCGGATCAGGTCGTTGGTTGAACGAACCACTTTTACCAGTTCGTCAAAGGCTTTGTTGCCCAGTTTGAACGGGGCGAATACCTGGCCGAGCTCGTTGAGTGCTTCCTGGGTTTTCTTGTGGCCGCGGCCGTATTTTTCCAGCGCCTGTTCGGAATTGGCGAGCTTTTCTTTCAGCAGCTCGAAGCGCAGGCGGGTTTCCTCGGGATCGGGACCGCTCTCGGTTGCTTCCTCGCTGTCGTCATCGTCGTCATCGGACGAATCGCTGGAGTTGCTGGAGGTATCCGTCGAGGTGTCTTCCTCCATGAAGGGCTCGGCGCCGTCCGGATCGAGAAAACCGGTCACTATATCGCTGATGCGGCCTTCGTTTTCGACAATCCGGTCGTAGGCCTGGATAACGGTGCCGGTGATGCCGGGGAAGTGTGCAACCGCCGCCATAACGTCGCGGATGCCTTCTTCTATGCGCTTGGCGATGACGATTTCGCCTTCCCGGGTCAGCAGCTCGACCGTGCCCATTTCCCGCATGTACATGCGCACTGGGTCGGTGGTACGGCCAGCGTCGGATTCTACGGCGGCAAGAGCTGCGGCGGCTTCTGCTGCAGCGGCTTCGTCCGCTGTGGAATCACCGTCGGTCATCAGCAGTGTGTCGGCGTCTGGTGCTACCTCTGAAACCTGGATCCCCATGTCGTTGATCATGCGAATGATGTCTTCAACCTGGTCCGGGTCTGCAATGTCTTCCGGGAGGTGGTCGTTTACCTCAGCGTAAGTCAGGTAACCTTGTTCCTTGCCTCGTGCAATGAGGTCTTTAAGACGGGACTTTTGCGAATTGCCTGACATAGACACTCTGTGAACTCGCTTATAAAAAGGAAAAAAGTTAAACAGCTATTATAGCCGTCGCCCAGTTGCTCTGCCACCAAGGCGCGTTTAAACGACCTCTGGATAGATGGTGATCAACTTGTAAGTTTCAAGTGCGATAGGGATTTACCTCTACCGCGTCCGGTTCAAATAACGCGTTGCGGCCAGTCGCCCGATTCAGTCGTTCTGGCCGCTGAGAGCCTTCAGCTCCCGTCGCTCTTCATCGGTAAGGTCCGACAGGTTGCGTTTTTTTGAGAGCAATGCCGCCAGCCGCTGCCGGCGCGCCACTTCCTGGTTCGGGTTGAGCAATTCACGGGCGCCCGCCAGTGTCTGTTCTCTGGCGGGCACATGCTCAATGCCGTCAAAAAGGCCATAAAAGCGGGTCCTGGCAGCTGAGTCAGTGGCTAACTGGCCGACCAGCGATTTCCGGTCTCTCACATTCTGTTCCAGAATCCATCCGGCGAACTGGCCGGCCTGCTTGAATTCGCGGCTACTCCTGCTCAGTTCGTCAACTTCTTTTGCCATGTCCGGCGCTTCCAGCAGAGCCAGACAGAGCTGTATGTCCTTGCTCAGCCTGACGTCGATGCGCTCTTCCTGGGTGCGCTGCTCGCTTCGTTTATCACCCCACTGTCGGCGGTTCTGCCGGGAGTTCTGATTGCGGCACAGCCGCAGCATTTCGTGCCACATGGCGTCCCGCAGCGTGCTGCGGGGCATTTTTTTCAGCAGCGGCTCGGCCCGTGCTTTCAGTTCGCCCCGGTCTTCCGGCAACGTCAGATCGAGGCCCTCGCTTTGCCGGTCGAACAGGTACCGGGACAGCGGTTTAGCACCGTCGATGCGGGCCCTGAACGCCTCTGGCCCTTCCTGGCGGATCAGGGTGTCCGGGTCTTCCCCATCCGGGAGCATCAGAAACTGAAGATGCATGCCGTCGCCCAGCAGTTCCAGGGCGTTGTCCATGGCGCGATCGGCGGCACGGAATCCCGCCTGATCGCCGTCGAAGCAGAATATGATGTGTCGTGCCTGCTTCAGCAGTGCCGACAGGCTATCCTGATTGGTTGCCGTGCCCAGGGTGGCAACCGCAAAATGAATGCCGTTCTGCGCCAGGGCAATCACGTCCATGTAGCCTTCAACCACCAGCAGCCGATCTACCTGCTTCAAGGCCTGCTTGGCTTCGTAAAGACCGTAGATTTCCCGGCTTTTGTGAAAAACATCCGACTCCGGAGAGTTGATGTACTTCGCCTTGTCGTCCCCGAGCGTCCGCCCGCCAAAGGCAATGGTGCGGCCACGGCTATTGCGGATGGGGAACATCACCCGGTTGCGGAACAGATCCCGTGGACGCCCGTAACGATCGGACACCGTGCCGGTTTCAATCAGCGGGCCCTGCAAGTCCTTGCTGGCACTGTCGTGAAGTGCCGTGCCGGTCCCCGGCGCAAATCCCAGTTTGTACTGTTCGATGATGTCCTGATCCAGCCCCCGCTGGTTCAGGTAATCCCTGGCAAACTCACCCTGCTGGCCCCGCAGTGCGCCCTGATAGAAATGGCTGGCATAATCCAGGGCGTCGGTCAGGGTCTTCGCCTGCTGCATTTCCTGCTTGGCATTTTCGTCGTAGGGCACTTCCAGCCCTGCGCGCCTTGCCAGTTCCTCGACCGCCTCGGTGAAGCCGAGGCCGTCAAACTCCCGAACGAAGCTGATGGCATCTCCGTGGGCACCGCAACCGAAGCAGTGGTAAAAGCCTTTGTCTGGCCTGACGTTAAACGACGGCGTCTTCTCGTCATGGAAGGGGCAGTGGGCTTTGTAATTGCCACCGGCCTTCTTCAGAGTGATTCGGGAGCCGATCAGCTCGGCCAGGTCAATCCGTTGCAGCAGGTCTTCAACAAAGCGTTGCGGGATCAGTCCACTCATGATGCCTCCGGGGCCTTGAGAAGGCCGGTCCTGCGAGTACAGCCAAAAATGCCGCCGAAGCCAGGCCTCGGCGGCATTTGAGTTGCCCTTTACACGGCAACGCCGGTAATGGCGGTTACTTGCAGAGCAGCGTCCGGTATAACTTAGTACAGACGCTCGAACTTGCGCTGTTCACGCTGAAGCTTCTTGAGATGACGCTTGACGGCAGCGGCGGCCTTGCGCTTACGCACAGCCGTGGGCTTCTCGTAGTGCTCGCGACGACGCACTTCTGACAGTACGCCTGCTTTTTCGCAAGAGCGCTTGAAGCGACGAAGGGCTACGTCAAACGGCTCATTCTCTTTCACTTTGACAGCTGGCATTCGAAAATCACCTACCTGATTGATTCGGTTTCGGTTTTGACGGGTCAGTTGGCTAAAACATGACCAGTGCTCATTTGAGGGCGGCAATGATAGCGTTTGCAGATGGCCAAGGTCAATGTTTGTTCGATGAAACTGCCGGGCGGTTTCAGCTTTCTGCTAAAATACCGAACCAATTTTTTTCGCTTCCAGTGTGTTGGTCTTACTATGCTCATTCTTGGTATTGAAACGTCCTGTGATGAAACCGGTGTCGCCCTTTATGACAGCAGTCAGGGTTTGTTGTCCCACGCACTGTTCAGTCAGATCGACATGCATGCGGATTACGGCGGCGTGGTGCCGGAGCTGGCTTCCCGGGATCATGTCCGCAAGCTGCTGCCTTTGTGCGACCAGGTTCTGGCGGATGCCGGGAAAACTCGGAGCCAGATTGAAGGCATAGCTTATACCGCGGGCCCTGGCCTGATCGGCGCGCTGATGGTGGGTGGCGCGGTGGCGCATTCGCTGGCTTTTGCGCTGGGTGTGCCGGTGCTGGGCGTACACCACATGGAAGGCCATCTTCTGGCGCCCATGCTGGAACCCGAGCCCCCGGCCTTTACATTTGTGGCGCTGCTGGTGTCCGGCGGACACACGCAGCTGGTGCTGGTAAAAGGCATTGGCGAGTATGAAATGCTGGGGGAGTCCGTGGATGATGCCGCCGGTGAAGCCTTCGACAAAACCGCGAAAATGTTGGGCCTGGACTACCCCGGCGGGCCGAGGGTGGCTGCGCTGGCAGAGAAAGGGGCGCCTGGTCGTTATCGGTTCCCTCGCCCCATGACCGATCGCCCGGGCCTGGATTTCAGTTTCAGCGGATTAAAAACCTTCACGCTGAATACCGTGACCGCCGCCGAAAAGGCGGGAGAATTGAACGATCAGACCCGCGCCGACATTGCCCTGGCCTTCGAAGCTGCGGTCGTCGATACCCTGGTGATCAAATGCCGTCGGGCACTGGATCACACTCAGAGCAAGCGACTGGTGATTGCTGGCGGTGTCAGCGCCAATAAACGGCTCAGAGCCGGGCTTGAAGCAATGGCGAATAAGAAACAGGCGAAGGTTTTCTACGCCCGGCCGGAATTCTGTACCGATAACGGCGCCATGATTGCGTATGCCGGTTGCCAGCGTTTGCTGGCGGGTCAGCAGGACGGTGACCGCATTGTGTCAGTGCCGCGCTGGCCGATGAATACCCTGCCGCCGGTGGCTGAAGTCCGTTCGAACGGACTGGTGGACTAGATCATGCGCCGGACTAGAACCCGGGTTCCCGGCCCTGGGCCATGCGAATCAGGTTGTTTCTGTGGCGCACCACGATCAGCAGGGCCAGCAGGCCGAACAGGGGCAGGGTTTCCGGTTCCAGCATCGCACTGAGCAGTGGTCCGCTGACAATGGCCACAATGGACGCCAGCGCGGAGATGCGCCATCGCCACATCACCAGCGCCCAGATTGCGCTGAGCAGCAAAGTGGTTAATGGTGCCAGTGCCAGACCGGCCCCGAGCGCCGTGGCGACGCCTTTTCCCCCCTTGAAGCGGTAAAACACCGGAATCATATGCCCGGTTACCGCGCAGAGAGCGATCATTGCCTGGGCGAGAATGGACAGTTCCGCAGCGCCGGCCAGCCACACCGGGAGGCCACCCTTGGCCGCATCCAGAGCCAGTGTCGTCAGCGCCGGTGCCCAGCCTCCGGTGCGGTAGACGTTGGTGGCGCCGGGGTTGCCAGAGCCCTGGGCCCGGGGGTCCGGGAGGTGCCACGCGCGACACACCGGAATTGCAAACAGCACCGACCCGGCCAGGTAGGCCAGAGCGCAGAGGAAGACTGTCAGCACCGGGTCACTGATAGGGGTCATGGTGGCAAAGACGCATCAGGGTCAATTGTGAGAAACTGCAGCCCGAAAACGGGCGAAGCAGACACTAATTCAGAGTATCCGGTGCCTGTACGTTATTCAATCAGCCGAGAGTCGAAGCCCCGGAGGCCAGCCAGTGACAGACAGCGTGATGATCGAAAGCCTGGCCGTTGAAACCGTTATCGGGGTGTATGACTGGGAGCGAGAGGTCAGCCAGCGCCTGCTGATTGATCTGGAAATGGCCTGGGATAACCGGGTGCCTGCCGGGTCGGATGATGTTGCGGATGCTCTGGATTACGGCGCCGTGAGCGAACGTATTTCCGCTCACCTCCAGCAGATCCGGCCCCAGCTGCTGGAAACCGCTGCAGAGGGCATCTCTGACCTGTTGCAGCAGGAATTCGGTGTGCGCTGGCTGCGGCTGGTGATCCGCAAGCCCGGTGCGGTGCCGTCTGCCATTTCCGTGGGTGTGTCGATTGAGCGTGGAGTGCGTTGATGGCCCGTGTTTACGTCAGCATTGGCAGCAACATCGAGCGCCAGAAGCACGTTCTGGCCGCCCTGGATGCCCTGCATCACTGGTTCGGTGACCTGTTGCTGTCGCCGGTTTATGAAAGCGAAGCGGTCGGCTTTGCCGGTGAGCCGTTTCTGAATCTTGTGGTTGGCGTTGACACCGGACTGAGCGTGAGCGAGCTCTCGGCGCGTTTCAAACAGCTGGAAGCGGATAACGGTCGTCGTCGGGATGTGCCGAAATTCAGTGGCCGAACGCTGGACCTGGATATCCTGACCTACGATGAGCAAGTCGGGCGGGTTGATGGCGTTGAGCTGCCCCGGGGTGAAATCCTGAAAAACGCGTTTGTGCTCAAGCCGATGGCGGACGTCGCGCCCCGGGATCGTCATCCGGTGAACGGCCAGACCTATGCACAGCTATGGCAGTGCTACGATCGCGACCAGAAGCTCTGGACCATCGACTTCGTGTGGCAGGGCCGGGTGATCTCCTGCACGGATCACTGAGCCCGAAACAGTCGGATCAGCTGGTCCGTGGAGCTGTCGCTGGCGTCGGGGCTCTGGTCTGAATCGCCGGTCAGACGGTCCAGAATGCCTTTGCCCAGCTGTTTGCCCAGCTCGACCCCCCACTGATCAAACGAATCCACGTCCCAGATAATGCCCTGCACAAAGGTGCGATGTTCATACAGCGCAATCAACGCGCCAACGGCTTCCGGCGTCGCTTTGTCCATCAGCAGCGTATTGCTGGGTTTATTGCCCGGGATGACCTTGTGCGGGGCCAGTGACTCAACCTCTTTGGCCGACAGGCCTTCGTCCTGCAGTTCTTTCGTCGCTTCCTGCAGGGTTTTTCCGGACATCAGCGCACGGGACTGGCTCAGGCAGTTGGCAAACAGGGTGGCGTGATGGTCAGCGACATCGTTGTGGCTTTTAAGCGGAATAATAAAATCCGCCGGGATCAGCCGCGTGCCCTGGTGCAATAGCTGGTGGAAGGCGTGCTGGCCGTTGGCGCCAACGCCGCCCCAGATCACCGGGCCGCTGTGATAGTCCAGCGGCTGGCCCTGCTGGGTCACCCGCTTGCCGTTGCTTTCCATATCCAGTTGCTGAAGATGCGCCGGCAGGCTGCGCAGGTAGTGATCGTAAGGCAGTATGACGTGCGTCTCCGCGCCCCAGAAATTGTTGTACCAGACGCCCAGCATGGCCATCACAACCGGCAGATTCTGCTCCAGCGGGGTACTCCGGAAATGGCTGTCCATGTCATGGGCGCCGGCCAGCAGAGCCCGGAAATTATCCATGCCAACGGTCAGCGCCACAGGCAGTCCGATGGCGGACCAGAGCGAGTAGCGACCGCCTACCCAGTCCCACATGGGGAAAATATTGTCCTCGCTTATTCCGAAGTCGACCGCTTCGGGGGTATTGGCGGTGACGGCCACAAAATGTTTGGCGATGTCGGCTTCGCCGCCCACCCGGGACAAAAACCAGTTCCGCGCCACTTTGCTGTTTTCCAGGGTTTCCTGGGTTCTGAACGATTTGGACTGGATCAGGAATAGGGTGGTTTCCGGATTGACGCGCTTGAGCACTTCGGCAATGTGAGTGCCATCGATGTTAGCCACATAGTGGGGTTGCAACTGGCCATGCCAATAAGGTTTCAGCGCTTCGGATACCAGCTTGGGCCCGAGGAAAGAGCCGCCAATACCGATACTGACCACATCGGTGAAGGCTTCGCCGGTGCACCCTGTGCGGCGCTGGTGGATCAGGTCGTCCACAAAGGCGGCCATTTGCTCCATTGTTTGACTGATATCCGGGACAATGTCTTGGCCGTCGACCACGATGGGCCGGTTACCGGGGTCCCTCAGTGCCACATGCAGGGCAGGGCGTTTTTCGGTCAGGTTGATGGCCTCGCCCCGGAACATGGCTTCGATGCGTTCCGGCACGCCGCAGGCCCGGGCCAGAGCCATCAGCCTGGCAAAGGTGTTGTCGGTTGCGCGGTTGCGGGAGTAGTCCAGTGACAATCCGCCACCGGATATGAAATAACGGCTGGCCCGTCCAGGGTCGCCCTCGAACAGCGCCCGCATGTGGGTGCTCTCAAGTTCTCTCTGGTGGCTGGCCAGAGCCTTCCATTCCGGCCGGTCGGTCAGTGACGGGGATCCCTCTGGCATACCGAAAATCCTTTTATAGGGTGAACGGGCAAGTGACTTATCGAGTGATTGACAGATTGTCGATCAGCCGGGTTGTGCCCAGAAACGCCGCAACCAGCAGGGTGATCTGGGGGTCATCCACCGTGGCCGGTTTCAGTGTCAGGCTGCTGGCAATATTGAAGTAGTCAGGGCGCAGACCCGCATTGCTGAGGGTGTAGCTGGCTTCCGCTTCAATGACGCTGAAATCAGTCCGCCCCTGAAGGATCTTTTCAGCAGCCGTCTCCAGCGTTTGGTACACCACCGGTGCTTTTGCCCGATCCGTCTTGGATAGGTAACCGTTGCGGGAGCTTTTGGCCAGCCCATCCTTTTCGCGAACGGTGGGCGCCCCGATGATTTCCACCGGCATCATCAGATCCCGGGTGAGTTTGCGGATAACGGCAAGCTGCTGGAAATCTTTTTCGCCGAACACCGCAACATCCGGCTGTACCATGTTGAACAGCATGGCCACAACCGTGGCCACGCCCTCAAAATGTCCCGGCCGGCTGGCGCCGCAGTGGCCCTCGCTGACTTCGGGCACAATCACCCGGGTTTGCCGGGCCAGGCCGTCCGGGTAGATTTCGTTGTTGGAAGGAGTGAACAACAGAGTGCTGCCTGCCTTGTCCAGGGCGTCCTGGTCTTCCTGCAGGGTGCGGGGGTAGTTGTCCAGATCCTCGGTCACGCCGAACTGCATCGGGTTTACGAAAATGCTGGTCACGACAATGTCGGCGGTTTCGCTGGCCCGTCTGACAAGTGAAATATGCCCCTCGTGCAGATTGCCCATAGTAGGTACAAGCGCAATGCGTTTACCTTTCTGGCGGTAACCACGAAGCATGGCCCGGAGTTCTTTCAGGGTGTGTACGGTTCTCATGCTTTGAACGTATGCTCCTCGGCCGGAAATGAGCGGTCGCGTACGGCTGAAACATAGGCTTCAATCGCACCCTGAATGGAATCGGATTCCGCCAGGAAGTTCTTGACGAAACGTGGCTTGCGACCAGTGGTGATGCCCAGCATGTCGTGGACAACCAGCACCTGGCCATCGGTGTCCGCGCCGGCACCAATGCCGATGACGGGAGCCTGTACGGCCTGGGTGATGCGGGCGGCCAGCGGCGCGGGTACGCATTCAAGCAGAATCACGTCGGCGCCGGCTGCGACCAGTTCACAGGCATGTTCGATCATCAGTTCGGCGTGCTTCTCGTCCCGGCCCTGGACTTTGTAGCCGCCAAATTTATTGACGAACTGCGGGGTCAGACCCAGGTGGGCACACACGGGAACTCCCCGTTCGCTTAGCGCATGGATGGTGTCTTTCATCCAGGCGGTGCCTTCGAGTTTTACCATATGGGCACCGGCGCGCATCAGTTCTGCCGCATTCTCCAGAGCGGTCTCTACCGTGCCATAAGTCATAAAGGGCATGTCGGCCATGATCAGTGAGCCGCGGTTGCCTTTGGCCACTGACGATACGTGGTACACCATCTGATCCATCGTAACGGGCAGCGTGCTGTCGTGTCCCTGCAGCACCATGCCCAGGGAGTCGCCGATCAGAATCACCTCTACTCCCGCTTCACTGACAATCTGAGCAAAGGTGGCGTCATAGGATGTCAGCACGGAAAACGCTTCGCCCTTCTGCTTGCGATCGCGCAGGGTATTGATGGTAACAGCCATAGAATCCTTGCCTTCTGGGTGGAGGGCTACAACCGGACCGGTGTGAGCCGGCCATCTGCCCTTAAGGGTAATCCGGGGGTGGGTCTGAGGCAATAGCCGCAGGCGTTTGCGGCGAGGCCATCATCAAATCCCGGGCGCCGGGTTGTTGGAAAAGTGACCGGGAAGCGGATGAAGTCTGCAAAGCTTGTTATCCGGGCATTCCGTCAACAGATCAGCAATCCGGGAGCCGTCTGGCAGGACCAGTTCAGGATTCAAGTCCAGCAAGGGCTGCAGAACGAAATCCCGTTTCGGCAGTTCCGGATGTGGCACCGTTAACCGGGGGTGACTAATGGTCTGCCTGGCGTAAATCAGCAGGTCAAGATCGAGAGTGCGGGGTCCCCAGCGCTGCAGACGCTTGCGGCCGTGCGTCTGCTCTATCGCCTGCAGATGATCGAGCAGGGTGAGTGGCGACAGCGCCGTGCTCAGCCAGACTGCGCCATTGACAAAGTCCGGCTGGTCTTGCGGGCCCACAGGGCGGCTGCGATAAAACGGCGACTGGGCGACCAGTTGGGTGTCCGGCAGGGCGGCGAGCCGGACAACCGCCTGTGCCAATTGAACGGTGGGTTCCTCCAGATTGCTGCCAAGGCCTATAAAAGCATCTGCCAGCGCCACGGTTCAGGCCTTGTTTGCAGGTTTCTTGCGCCGGCGTTTCTTCGGTGCGGCACTGCCAAGCTCACTGAGCATTCGCTCCTGACCTTTTTCATCCAGCTCCTGGAATTCCGTCCACCACTGCCCGAGCCCTGGCTCGATTTCGCCGGATTCCTCGCGCACCAGCAGAAAGTCATAAGCGGCGCGGAATCTTGGGTGTGACAGGGTGACAAACGAGCGCTTGCCCTGACGACGGGGCAGGCGCATCTGCAGTTCCCAGATTTCCTTCATGGGGCCAGAGAAACGCTTGGGAATTGACGTGGCCTGAACCTGCTGGCCGATGACCCGGCCGATGGCCTGATGCAGCGCCGATTGCGGGGGTTCACCGTTGTCCTGGCGTTTTTGCCAGTCTGACTGAAGCGCAGGCCAGAGCATCGCTGCAAACAGAAAATAGGGAGTCACAGATTTTCCCTGAGCAATGCGCCGGTCGGTATTCTGCAGTGCCCGGCGAATCAACTCATCGCTTTCGCCATCGGCAATGGCGGCGGCGGTTTCCGGGAAGAGCGGCGCCAGCAGACCGTACCGGGTCAGCAGGTCGTAGGTGGCTTCGCCGTAGCCTGCCGAGAACAGCTTCAGCACTTCCTCAAACAGGCGCGCAGGCGGAATGTGGGTGAGCAGGGGTGCCAGTTGTCGGATGGGCTCTTCCGTGTTGCGCTCGATGGTGAATCCGAGCTTGGCAGCAAACCGGATGGCTCGCAGCATGCGCACAGGATCTTCGCGATAGCGGGTTTCAGGGTCGCCAATCAGTCGCATCTGACGCTTTTTCAGGTCGTCCATGCCATTGGCAAAATCCACCACGGTAAAATCACCAATGCAGTAGTAAAGGGCGTTTACCGTGAAGTCCCGTCGCAGGGCGTCTTCTTCCATAGAGCCATAGACGTTGTCGCGAAGCAGCAGGCCATGTTCGCTGGTGCGGCGGTCGTCGTCATCGTCTTCGTCGGCATCGGCGGCATTGCCACGGAAGGTCGTCACCTCGATCACTTCACGACCGAACAGAACATGAACAATACGAAAGCGCCGACCGATCAGTCGCGAATTACGAAACAGTTCGTGCACCTGTTCGGGTGTTGCATTGGTGGCGATATCAAAATCCTTGGGCTGCCCGCCCAACAGGATGTCCCGCACGCCGCCGCCCACCAGGTAAGCCTCGTAGCCCGCGTTATCGAGGCGGCCGAGCACTTTTTTGGCAGGCTCGCTGATGGCCGAACGGGACACGTTGTGCTGATCCCGCGGAGTTTCCTTCCGCCGATAAAGCTCTGGCTGCTTTTCGTCTTCACCTGAAAAAAGTGACGTCATTCGGTTGATCAGATTGTTAAACATTGATTTCCGTCGATCGCGCTGGAGCAAAAGCGAGAGTTTACCGGTTTGGACAGGATTTGAACACGTCTGGCGCGAGAGGCAATAATCAAAAGGCGGACCTGCTTACACAAGTCCGCCTTCAAAGCGTTGACGATCTGCATTGTTGTTGTTTTTCTTGCCGGGATTTTTCTTGGTTTTTTTACCCCTTTGTGTCTCCACAATCGGAGACGATCTTACGCAAACGGAAAGCTTTGAATACACAGAGTGGACAGGGGCGTCGAGCAGGTATCCGGGTAAATGCAGTGCCGTTTGAACAACGATTCTTCTCCACATCTACTACTTGCTCGTGCCAAGGGACCACTAAAAAGCAAAGTACCCAAAACACTCAGTTCGCACACGCTCTTTTCTTGTTTTTGTTACTGAACGTTTTTCTACAGCTTTTTGTTTTTGTTTTGACGCTGTCAGCGCATCGTTGTTTTTGTTTTGACGCGCCCTTATGTCTGCAGGGCGTGTGCCAGATTTGGAAAGTGTCTTATTAACAGTGGTTTAGTCTTTCGAAACCTTTATAGGGGACTGCACTTATGACAGAGGTGTTACTCAGTCCGCATTTTTGCTATCGCAAGTGTTACCTTGAGGAACACTCGGTAACAAATGAGCTTGGGTTCACACTTTCAGTACCGGCGGATCAAGGTTGGAGCCCCGGTTCAGGTCGTTGAGTTTTTCTTCCGGGGAATGCCCAGGCGCTGGCGACGCTCCCAGAGAGATTTCCGGCTGATACCCAGTTTCTGGGCCAGCTCGGTCTCGCTCATGCGATCCTGATTTTCCAGAACAAAATGTTGAAAATAATCTTCCAGCGACAGGTCGCTGGACGTATCGGTGTCCTGGCTCGGGGTCTGCTCGTGGTTGCCGTCTACCAGTGCTTCCGGAATGTTTACCTCTTCAAGGCCATCTTCCAGGTCCAGTAATGCCGGCGTGATCAGGTCGTTTTCACAAAGGATGGTGGCCCGCTCAATGGCATTTTCCAGTTCACGGACATTGCCCGGCCAGCGGTGGCGCTCCAGGACCCGCATGGCTTCCGGGGTGAGGTTGAGGTCCGGTTTGCTCATTTTGCTCCCCTGCCGGTGCAGGAAGTTCTGTGCCAGACCCAGTATGTCCGGCTGGCGTTCGCGCAATGGAGGGATGCGAATCTGCATGACGTTCAGCCGGTAATATAAGTCCTCCCGGAATTCCCCGGTGCGGGTCATGGCTTTCAGGTTGCGGTGAGTGGCCGCAATCATGCGCACATCTACCTGGCGGCTCTGAGTGGAACCCACCTTGCGGATCTCCCCCTCCTGAAGCACGCGCAATAACCTGGCCTGCGCTTCCGCCGGCAGTTCGCCAATTTCGTCCAGAAACAGGCTGCCACCGTCGGCCGCCTCAATCAGGCCGGTCCGTGAGGACACGGCGCCAGTGAAAGAGCCTTTCTCATGGCCGAACAGTTCGGACTCGATCAGGCTTTCCGGAATCGCCGCGCAGTTCACTGAAATCAGCGGGTTTGAGGCCCTCGGGCTCATCAGATGAAGTGCCCTGGCAGCCAGTTCTTTGCCGGTGCCGGACTCACCCTGAATCAGTACGGTGGTTTCCGTGGGCGCCACTTTGCGAATCAGGGTGAAGACTCGCTGCATCGCGTCGCAGTTGCCGAACATCAGGCTGGCCGGGTCGCTGTCAGACCGATGTTCCCCGGCGGGGGAGGTGTCTTCCTCTGAAGCCGGAATGCTTTCACGCTGACGCGCGAGGATATTTTCAACAGCTTCGAGCATTTCGTCGTGGTCAAACGGCTTGGCGATGTATTCAACCGCCCCCATTTTCATGGAGTCCACCGCCGAGCGCAGGCTGGCGTAGCTGGTCATGATCAGCACGGGCGTGTTCGGTGCGCGCCGGATAAGCTCAGTGCCGGGGGCGCCGGGTAGCCTCAGGTCTGAGATGATCAGGTCATATTTGTCGGGCTCCCGGCTCTCGATCGCATCCTCAACGGAGCCCGCGTCGGCAACCTGGTAACCGGCATGAGTCAATAGCTTGCGCAGCGCAGCGCGAATGATCTCTTCATCTTCTACAACTAGAATGCTGGGCATAAACGCTTATGACCTTTGGTTCTTGCTGGAGGTAAGCCCGGTTTCCGGCTCGTAAGCCGGTAACCTGATCCGCATGGTTGTTCCCCCACCGGATCCAGCGTTCACCGGGCTGTCGACCTGAATATTGCCGTAATGCTCTTCTACAATGCTGTAAACCAGAGAAAGCCCCAGCCCGGTTCCCCGGTTGGGGCCTTTGGTGGTGTAAAAGGGCTCGAAGATATGGTCCAGTTGCTGGGGCGCAATGCCTGCCCCCTCGTCGGTGACTTCGATCATAGCGGAGTAGCCGTCGTGCTTTCCACTGATCCGGACCTGTCCACCTTCCGGCGATGCATCCCGGGCATTGGCCAGCAGGTTAATAAATACCTGCACCAGCCGCTGTTCGTCCCCGAGTACCATCAGGTTGTCCGGGCAGTTGTTGAGGTAATGAATGCCCAGCCCCTTATCACTCAGTGACAAAAGATTAATGGACTCGTCCACGCAGCGCCGGATCAGCACCGGCTCATAACGATTGGCGTGGGCGTGGTTGCCGGTGCGGGCAAAATTCATCAGGGACTGCAGGATGGTTGAAATCCGTCGCGTCTGCTGCTGAATCTGCTCAGCGGTCGAGAGAATATCCGGGTCCTCGGTTTCCAGCTTCAGGTTCTGGGCCAGAGAGGAAATGCCCGTGTTCGGATTGCCGATTTCATGGGCAACGCCAGCCGCCAGCCGGCCAACGGATGCCAGGCGCTCGCTGTGCATCAGTTCGTCCTCCAGTAAGCGGGTTTCAGTCTGGTCTTCCACCAGAATGATGCTGCCGCCTTCGCTGTGGTCAGGGCCGCTCAGGGCTGCTTTGTGCAGGTTCAGCCAGTGCGGACGACCGCCCAGGTCCAGGCGGTGTTTGTATCGGTGCAGGTCCGGCCCCGAGTTGAAATCGTCCAGCAACAGATGCCAGTGCTCGGGCAGCGCCAGCAGTTTTGCACCGACCACATCCTCAGCGGTGATGCCCGTCAACTCTTCCATGGCGTTGTTCCACATCAGAATTTCGCCATCGTCGCCCATGGAGCAAGCCGGAATCGGCAGGTTGTGGAGGGTCTGGCGGTAGTGGCGTCGCAGATTGTCCAGTTCTCCGGCCAGTCCGGTCAGGCGGTTTTCATAGTCCCCCAGCGCCCGCTCCACATAGCGGATATCCTGCCCGGTTCCGCCCCTGGCCATGGGTTTGAAACCCAGATTGCGCTTTACCAGATCGCGCGCGACGGCGGGGCCGAGCAAGCCCGAAAGATTGGCTTCTACCCGATCTCTGAGGCGGCGTAACTGATAGGGGCGATATTCCACATTGGGCAGCTTGAGCTGCTGCAATGCCCGCTCGACTTCCCGTCGCGCGACGCCCATACCCAGGGGTGTGGCCAACTGATTTACAAAATCCTCCGAGGAAGTTGCCAGTAATTCGCGTCTCTGTGGACGGGAGAGGGCGCCCATTGAGCAGGCTTCAGCCGCGCTGGACTCTTCCCGTGAGCTGGCGCTGAGCGTTGATATCAGCGCAAACAGCGATATGTTCACGGTCAGGCTGAGGAAAATAAAAATGTGAACATTGTCGCGATCCGGCACCAGCGGTGAGCCGATCATCGCCAGCAGGTTAGCCGTATGGGAAAACGGTAATACCAGTGTCAGGGCCCATATAAACAGGCCCGCGCACAGGCCCGCGTTCAGGCCGCGGCGATTGCCCTCCGGCCAGTAAATGACGCCGAGCGCGCCGGGAAGCAGCTGCAGCAAGCCGGAAAGCGCAATGATCCCCAGAATGGACAGATCCAGGTGTCTGCCCAGGGTTTCATGAAACAGCAGTGCGGTCAGGATTGTTGCGGCAATCAGCACCCGTTTGACCCAGCGCAGCCAGCGATAGATGTCGCCCTGATCCCGGGGGGTGCGCAGTGGCAGCACAAGGTGGTTAAGAACCATCCCCGCAAGTGCCAGAGTGCACACAATCATCAGGCCGCTGGCCGCAGACAGGCCAGCGATGTACATCAACAGCGTCAGCGCCGGGTTGCCGATGGCCTGGGGCACGCCGATGGCGAAAAAACTGGCGTCCGCGCCGACGGACAGCGCCTGCCCGCCCCAGAGGATCAGCGGCACCGGCAGTCCAAGAAGCAGCAGGTAGAGCGGCAGACCCCAGCTTGCCTTGGCCAGGGCTTTGGGGGAGGGGTTTTCGCCAAACGTCATGTGATACATATGCGGCAGCACCAGGGCCCCGGCAAACGACATCAGCATCAGCGCCCGCCAGCTGCCATCGTCAATGCGCAGCGCCATGGTCGTATCCGGGCGGGGCTGGTCTGCCAGCCAGGTTTCAAGCCCGGCCATGCCGCCGAATACGCCGAACAGGATCACGCCGCCCAGGGCCAGCATCAATACCAGTTTGACCAGGGAATCGAATGCAATGGCGACCACCAGGCCATGATGGCTGTCCGAGCCCTGATCCCTGCGGCCGCCAAAGAGCAGGGCAAACAGCAACACAATCAGACTGAAGGACACGCTGATCAGCATGGGCGAGGTGTTCGGGGCCAGCAGGCTGGCGGAGGTAGACACGGCCTTGATCTGCATGCTCAGCAGCGGAAGAATTGCCGCCCCGGAGCAGATGGTAACCAGCGTGCCGGCCCATTGACTGCGGTAGCGATAAGCAAACAGGTCAGCAAGAGACGTCAGCTGATAGGCCCGGCCGATGCGCAGGATGGGGTTGAGCAGCACCGGTGCCAGCAGAAAGGCACCGCTGATGCCCAGGTAGTAGGCCAGAAAACCGTAGCCATATTCCGCCGCCGCGCCGACGGACGCGTAAACCGCCCAGATCCCGGCATAGACGCCAAGGCTGAGGGTATAGATCAGCGGATGCCGAACCCAGCTCCGGGGCAGAAGGCCCCTGTCCGTTACCCAGGCGATACCGAATAACAGCAGCAGATACAGGAAGCTGGCAACCAGCAGGCCCGAAGCGCTAAAACTCATTGGGGTCCCGCCGCCATTCGAGCCAGAACCCCATGGCGATAAGCCCCGCCCAGATAACGTACGGGCTGTACCAGGCGTTTCCCGGTGACGTCCACCAATCCAGAATATTGGGTGAAAAAATATAGATGGCCAAGACCAGAAGAAAGACCAGACGGTAGATATACATCGGAAGAGATTTCTCCACTGCCGTGTGAGAAACAGTTTATAACACGGGGTTTACCGGGCTGTCAGTTGAATCCGCGATGGCTGCCAGCGCTCGGTGGCTGTTTGCAGAATAGCGTCCACAGCAAGACGGTTGGGCAGTCCGGAGAGATCCTGGCCCAGCGCTGCCAGAGCTGACAGCAGATTGTCAGCGGGCCTGCTGTCATCCAGCGCAGGTGCCAGATTCTGCTTGCTCAGCTTCTGCCCCTGATCGTTGACAATCACTGGAATATGCATCCAGGAAGGCGGGTCGGCGTTCAGCGCCCTGTAGATCTGGCACTGCTGGGCGGTCATGTCCAGCAGGTCGGAGCCACGGACAACGTGGGTTATCCTCTGGTCGATGTCATCGGCCACCACCGCCAACTGATAAGCATAGAAGCCCTCCTTGCGCTGAATGACGGGGTCGTCGGTTTCGGCATGAACCGGCTGATGTTGCTGCCCCAATAACCGGTCCTGCCAGACGCTGTTTTCGTTTTCGAGGCCAAAGCGCACGGCATAGGGTTGACCGTCAACATCGACGGAGCCTTCCCGGCACTGGTTGGGGTGTCGGCCGTCGTTCGCCTGCAGTTGTTTGCGGGAGCAGACGCAGCGATAGGCCCGCCCCTGCTGGACGAGTTGGTCGATGATGCGCTGATAGCGGGGATGACATCGGGACTGGAACCGTATCGACTCGTCGGATTCAAGCCCGTGGGCAGTCAGGCTGGCAAGAATCTGATCCACTGCCTCCGGCGACTCCCGAAGTGGATCCAGATCTTCCATCCGGACCAGCCAGGTGCCGCGGTGCGCCCGGGCGTCCAGATAGCTGGCCAGAGCGGTGACCAGCGATCCGAAATGCAGCGGGCCGGTGGGAGAGGGCGCAAAACGCCCCCGATAAGGTCCGCTGATCAAATGCCGGTCTGGCGCTCGCGAATCTCTGCAAGGGTTTTGCAATCGATGCACAGCGTCGCCGTCGGACGGGCTTCGAGCCGGCGAATGCCGATTTCCACGCCGCACTGGTCGCAGAAGCCGTAATCGTCCTTGTCGATGCGGTCGATGGTCTGGTCGATTTTCTTGATCAGCTTACGCTCACGGTCCCGGGTTCGCAGTTCCAGGCTGAACTCTTCTTCCTGGGTTGCGCGGTCGCTGGGATCTGCGTAATTTGCCGCATCTTCCTGCATGTGATGCATGGTGCGGTCGACTTCTTCCATCAGTTCCTGCTTCCACTGCATCAGCAGGCCCTTGAAGTGCTCGAGCATCTCGGCACTCATGTATTCTTCACCCTTCTTTGTTTCGTAAGGAGTGAAGTTGGTAATGCGTTCGCGTGGTTTGTCTGCAGTTTTTGCCATGTAACCCGGCCTCTTGTTAACACTTCACAAGAACGGTTTGCTCTCCACCGCACAAGCCCCGTGGCTAAGCGGTTTAAACCTGGATGAAGCACTCGTTCGGAAACGGGAATTGGCGGAAAATAGCAGATTAGTTACGGTCGTACCAGCCTTGTCGCAATGACTTTTGTACGGAGACACAGATGAAAATACCGGGCCCGATCACCCAGGCGCGCCTTGTTCGGCGTTATAAACGTTTTCTGGCGGATGTCATCCTGCATGATGGCAGCGAGGTGACCGCCCACTGCCCGAATACCGGTTCTATGCTGGGGTGTCAGCCTGACGGTGCGCGGGTAATATTGAGTGTCAGCGATAACCCGAAGAGGAAACTGAAATACACCTGGGAGTTGGTGGAAATCAGCCCCGGGGTCTGGGCCTGCGTGAACACCGCGCGCCCGAATGCCCAGGCAAAAGAGGCCATCGGGCTGGGCGTGGTGACAGAGCTTTCAGGTTACCCGACCTGTCGATCGGAGGTGCGTTATGGCAGCGAGAAAAGCCGCATTGACCTGCACCTGTCCGGACACTCGTCCCTGGCCGATGCGTGGGTGGAGGTGAAAAACGTAACCCTGTGCGAGCAGGGCGAAGGCTATTTCCCCGACGCGGTTACAACGCGGGGCCAAAAGCATCTCCGGGAGCTGATAGCGCAGACGGAAGCCGGGGACCGTGCCGTGCTGCTGTTTGTGGTCAATCACAGTGGCATTGAGGTGGTGAGGCCGGCGGACCACATCGACCCCGCATACGGCAGGTTACTGCGCCAGGCCCACGCCGCCGGTGTGGAAGTGCTTGCTTACCGTGCCTTACTGGAAGCGCAGGGAGAGCCGGATGGTGATCTCTCCCTGGTCGGTCCGGTGCCGGTCAGCCTGGAGGACTGATCAGGCGCCGGGCATGCCAAAATGCTGACGGATGCGGTCAGCCACGGCCTCTGCCAGGTGGTCCTGATCCGTATACAGGTGCACGGTGTGGGTTTTTTCCTGATCGGTTAGCGGTTCGAACCAGCCGGCCTGGGCTTCCAGAAGCTCTTCGGTGGCCTCCGAGGCATCGCCGTCACGCTCCCGAATCCATTGTCTGCGGCTTTCCTCCGGTGCTTCGCAATGAATCAGTGCAAACGGCAGGCCCAGGTTTTCAGCGACATCGGTCAGCAGGTCGCGTTCCCGCTTTCTCAGACAGGCGGCGTCAACAATCACGGGCATGCCTGCAAGCAGAAGCTCCCCGGCCAGTTCCGCCAGGCGCTGGTAAGTGCGTTGGTTGGTCTCTTCGGTGTAGAGGTCCTGGCCGATGCCTGACTTGCTGTGGTCCAGCGGGCCAAGTCCGAAGAGGCGTTTGCGCTCGACGTCGGATCGCAGGCGCACCAGCCCCAGCTCGGCAGCCATATCTTTACTGATAACCGACTTGCCGCTGGCCGACAGGCCGGTGGTTGCCAGCAGGTAGGGGTTCGGGAATAGGCTGTAATCTTCCGCCAGCTGGGCGTATTCCCGGTAACGCTGCATCAGGCCCTGTTTTTCCTCTTCGCTGAGTGAAGGGTTGCCCATGGTAAACAGGGCAATTTTACCGCGAACGACGGCGCGATAGGCTTTGTACAGAGTCAGTAGCGGCAGCGCCTGGAAATCACCCCGGTATTCCAGATAGTGGTTCAATACCAGGTTCGCCAGCCGGTTTTCGCCCCGGGACTCCAGATCCATCAGCAGGAATGCCAGATCATTGATCACATCGATCCAGCGGAAGGGTTCGCTGAATTCGATGCAGTCAAAAACCGTGACCTCATCCTGATGAACCGTGATGTTCGCCAGGTGCAGGTCGCCGTGACACTCGCGTACAAAGCCGTCAGCGTGGCGCTGTTGGATCAGGGGCCGGAACCGTTCGAAGGTGGCGACGTTCCAGGCTTCCAGGTGATCAAGCTGGTCCAGCAGGGCCGGGTCGTCGACCAGCGGGCGGATCTGGTCAAAATTCTCCTGCATGCCGGCGAACACAGCATCCGGCGTTCCCAGCGGCTTGTTGCTCTCAACCGGGGGCAGGGTTTCATGGAATGCGGCGATCTGCTGTGCCAGGCTGGTGATTCGGTCGGGTTTCAGTTCGCCCCGCTCCTGCTGTTTGTCGAAAAGCCGGTCCTGATCAAACTCGCGCATGCGAATGGCGTATTCAAACGCGTCGCCAGAGGCCCCGCCCAGCAAGGGTGATGCCGCGGAGCCGGTGATGGGCACAACCTCTAGATACAGGGAGTCGGCCAGACGCTTGTTCAGGCGCAATTCTTCCTCGCAGAAATACTTGCGGCGATCCAGTGTGGAAAAGTCCAGAAACCCGAAGTCCATCGGCTTCTTGATCTTGTATGCATAATCTCCCGTGAGAATGACCCAGGAGATATGGGTCTCGAGCACCTGAAATTCGCTGACCGGATGGTCGTAAAGTTCAGAGTTCTGTAAGGCCTTGATCAGGTCATCGGATGGTGCGTCGGTCACGGTTGTCTCCCAGACATTGTCGGCTAGTGTCATGTTTCGCTGGCACTATCATAACGGTCAGGTTACATAAATGACACATGGATGCGTTGCTGCATCGGACCCCGCTTTCGGTATAATCCCGCCATGAAAAAATCTGCTTCCTCAAAGAAATCGCCGCGAAAGCGCTCCGGCTCGGGCGGCAAAAAGCCCTGGTTCTGGCGGCTGGTTCTTCGTGTGTCCCTGATCGGCCTGGTTCTGCTCGCGGGCTGGATGGTCTATCTGGACGCTGTGGTGACTTCCCGGTTTGAAGGACGGCGCTTTGAGGTGCCTTCCCGCGTGTTCGCCCGCCCGCTGGAGCTTTACAACGGCGCCAGCGTGAGCGCCGGCGCATTGCAGCGCGAGCTGGAGCTGGCCGGGTACCGGCCCGGTGGAGCCGCCTCAGCGGGGAGCTATCGCCGCACCGGAGGCCAGTTCGAGATCCATACCCGGAGCTTCCGGTTTACCGATGGTGAGGAGCCGGGGCGACGACTCTCCCTGAATGTTTCCGGTGACCGGGTGCAGGGATTTACTGTCGTGGACGGCCCATCGTCGCCCATCGTCCGCCTGGAGCCTGCCCAGATCGGTGGCATCTATCCCGCCCACAAGGAAGACCGGGTGCTGGTGGAGCTTGAAGAAGTACCGGAACTGTTCCGCAACACGCTGATGGCCGTTGAAGACCGCGACTTTTACGACCATTTCGGCATTGCGCCGCTTTCGATCGGCCGGGCGATGCTGGCGAATATCCGGGCAGGGAGGATTGTGCAGGGTGGCAGCACGCTGACCCAGCAGCTTGTCAAAAACTTTTTCCTGACCCGGGATCAGACTCTGCTCAGAAAAGGCAATGAGGCCCTGATGGCGGTCTTGTTGGAGCTGCATTACGAAAAAGACGACATTCTGGAAACCTACATCAACGAAGTTTACGTCGGTCAGGCGGGAAAACGGTCGATTCACGGGTTCGGGCTGGCGAGCCAGTTCTATTTTGGCAAGTCCATAGACGATCTGGGCAGCCATCAGATTGCAACACTGGTAGGACTGGTAAAGGGCCCATCCTATTACAATCCGCGCCGGCATCCTGATCGGGCCAGGGCGCGGCGTAATCTGGTGCTGGGCGTTATGGCCAACAGCGGCCTGATCAGCGAACAGGAGGCATCCCGGGCCCAGGGCCAGCCGCTCGGGGTGGCTGGCAAGCCCTCCTATTCTGAAAACCGATACCCCGCCTATATTGATCTGGTACGGCGACACCTTGCCCGGGACTACCGCCAGGAAGACCTACAAAGCGAGGGGTTGCGGATATTCACGACGCTCAACCCGGCGATACAGTATGCAGCGGAATTTGCCGTCAGCGATACGCTGAAAGCCCTGGACGGAAGTTCAGGGGCCGAGCTGGAATCTGCCATGGTGGTGACCTCCAGAGACAGCGGCGAGGTCCTGGCACTGGTGGGCGGCCGTGACCCGCAGTTTGCCGGCTTCAACCGGGCAGTGGACGCCAGGCGGCCGATCGGTTCGCTGGTCAAGCCTTTCATCTACCTGACGGCTTTGCAAAACCCGGACAAATACACGCTGATCACTCCGATCGAAGACAAAAGCTTCTCGCTGGTGTTCGATGACGGTCGTCGCTGGGAGCCCAGTAATTACGATAACGAAGAGCGGGGCGAGGTGCCGCTGCATCGGGCGCTGTCCAGATCCTATAATCTGCCGGCGGTCAGGGTCGGTCTTGACGTCGGCGTGGAAGCGGTAAAGGCGACCCTGCAGGACTTCGGTGTCACTGGCGGCATTTCCGAATACCCGTCCATGCTGCTGGGGTCGGTCTCCATGACCCCGGTCACGGTAGCGCAGATCTATCAGGGCCTGGCAACGTCTGGCTTCAATACGCCGCTGCGAACCATTCGCCAGGTTTCGGATGCCAATGGCGACGCGTTGAGTCGCTACAGCCTGAAGGTAGACCAGGTGGCCGACTCGGCCTCTGTGCATCTGGTTCAGTACGCGATGCAGGAAGCCATGCAGGAAGGTACCGGGCGTTCGGCCTATCGAACGGTTCCGGATGCGCTGACTCTTGCGGGTAAGACCGGCACCACCGATGATGGCCGGGATTCCTGGTTTGCCGGATTCAGTGGCGATTTGCTGGCGGTGACCTGGGTAGGCCGGGACGACAATGGTCCCACCATACTCAGTGGCGCAACCGGCGCCCTGCCGGTGTGGGCCAGGTTCATGGGACGGGTGCCGCAACATGGCTTCTCGCCGGTGGTTCCCGATGGGGTTGCCTATCACTGGGTAAACTCGGAGCAGGCGGCTTTAACCGATGAAGACTGTGAAAACGCGCGGTTTATGCCGTTTATCGTGGGCAGCGAGCCCGATATTGTAGCGTCCTGCGGCGGCGGTCTTGAACGCCGGGTGCGGGGCTGGTTTGAGGGATTATTTGAATGATGTCGAAACTGATTAAGCCGGTCGCCTTTCTGGTGGTGGCGAGTGCATTGTCCGCCTGTGCCACAGGACCGGGGGGTGGATCCATTTACGTGCCCGCCGGCGCCGATGAGCCTGAAGCGCCCGAGCCGCCAAGGATAGGCGATGATCCGGATGAGCCCAGGATTTACCGCAAAAGCGAACAGCCACCCGTCGAACGCAAAACGCCCAGCTACCAGCAGGAAGGCGATGAACTGCCGGCGGCGGCCCGCGGGCTGATCCGGAATGCCGAAAGCCTGCTGGCGTCCGGCGACGCGCCGGCCGCTGTCAGTCAACTGGAGCGTGCCCAGCGCATTGCGCCGCGCTCAGCGGAGGTCTATTTCGAATTATCGGAGGCCTATGTGGCGCTTGGTCAGTTGGGGTCTGCGGAGCAGTTCACCCTGAAGGGCCTGTCGTTGTCGGGAAGTGATTCGTCGTTGCAGCGGTCGGGCTGGTTACTGCTGGCGGATATCCGTCGTGCCCGGGGCAATGTGGCCGGGGCGGATCAGGCTAAAGCAAGAGCCGGGGCGCTGTAACGGAGAACCCCCGCCGGGGCGGGGGTTCTTTTTATAACACTGGAAAGATATTACTGAACCAGCGGAATGGTGGCTGCCTCGGTTGCAACGTTGGCCTCTACGGTCAACGTTTGGACACCGAGGAACTCAAGTGTATCTTCCTGTTCATTATCATCAGTCTGACATGAATAGGCGATGGTGTATTCTTCGCCAGCCGGAAGGAACGCCGCCTTAAAGCTGTAAAGAGTCGAGCTGTCCGGGTTGGTTACAGGCACTACTACTAAAGGGCCGTTATCGGTTTCCAGATTTTCAGAATTTAGATCAGTTAAATTTTCGGCAGCGACTACGCCATCGTAAACATACACGGAACCTTCGTAGTCGCACGCTGCGAAATTAGAATCCTGCTTTATGCTGCCGTAGTCAATGTCGCCTATAATCGAGCCAGCAGCGGTGTTGTCAATCAGACGATGCGAAGGTTTCAAAATATATTTTGAATTATCCGTGCCTCGCGCGCCGGCGTTGACGATTGATTTGCGAACGTCAAAGTCGATAGTGAAATCGGCAGAACCCTCTGCAGGAATGACGAAACCTCCTTGAAGCTTTAGGCCAGTTTGGAAGCCAGAGGGAACGAAGAGGTCAACTCTAGTATCTGGAGTTGCGCTGTCTTCTTTGACGTAGGGGTTGGCTCCAAGGTGTAGACGGATCCACTCATATTCACCGGCAGGAAACTCTTGACCCTCAAACAGCTGGGCAACTTTGCCGCCCTGGAAATCGAGGAGGTTGATGTTGAGGAAATTCTCACCATTCTCAGTCTCGATTTGAACAGTGACACTCTCGCCTTCCGAGGGCTTAATTTCTACTGATGTGATGTTGAGATTTGCCTCGCTCAGATCCGTGACCGGTGCATCTGTCAAACCAAGAGACATGGTGCCGGTAGAATCGCCACCAACACTACCACTACCGCCGCCACCACAGGCGGCAAGCGCACTCGCGAGGGCAGAAACGGTAAAGATTTTCAGAGAATGATTCATCGTGAAACTCCATTGTTCGAATGATCAGGGCCCGCACAAATTAATTGGTGCAGTTGGAGGTCTAACGACGGGTAGGGACGGGACGTTCCATCACGGAGTATTACTGTTTGTTTAAACTTGGGCATAACGCATTCGAATAAGCGTTTCCCGGCAATATACTTGGATGTGTGATGCGGCTATGCTCCCCGTTCGACTGACCATTTATCGGCACCGGTATCGGATTTGGCATTACTTCCTTTTAAACCGTCCCGTTCCAGAAAATTCGAAAGGCTGGTGCAGCCCCATCTGGAGGCCATGTACCGCTTTGCCTTCCGACTGGCCGGGCAGCGACAGGACGCCGAAGACCTGGTCCAGGATGTTGTGGTGAAGCTGTATCCCAGGCTGAGGGAACTGGAGACGGTGGATCAACTGCGGCCCTGGCTGAATCGGGTTCTGCAACGGCATATTATTGATCAGGTTCGCCGTAGGGGCCGCCGTGCGGATATCCCGGTCAGCGATCTGTACGGGATGGAGAACCAGCGCTCGTCTCTGGATTCTTACGAGGCGGATTTGCCGGATTTTGCAGAGCAGATAGACAGCGCCAGGCTCGGGCCGGTGCTGGACACCGTCATGCAGACCCTGACGCCGGATCAGCGCACACTGATGCTGCTTTACGATGTGGACGACTGGAGCCAGGAAGACATTGCCAGGGTCCTGGAGGTTCCGGTGGGGACGGTGAAGTCGAGGGTGCACCGATGCCGCGCGATGCTCAGGAAGAAACTGCAGGATCATCCGGAACTTTTTCCTCGAGCGCGGCGTGTGAAGGAATGAGGTGACGACTATGTTATGTGCCGAATGCCGGAGCAGGCTGCTTCCGTGGTTAAAAAGAGAATTGACAGACCTTTCGACCCGGGAAGTTGAACAGCATGTGGCCGTCTGTAAGGAATGCGCCTCGGTGGCGGCTAACGAGAAGGCCATTCTTGAGGCATTGAGGGACCGGCGGCGGATTCCGGACTCATCACCGGACTTTCAGTCGCGCGTGTTCAGCGCCGCCACTGGCCAGAGCCGCATTGGACACGGACGGGTCTGGCGCACAACCGCGGTCGGCGGTGCCCTGGCCGCTGTGCTTGTACTGGGGATCACTCTCGGCATTGGCTTGCAGCCCCCTGAATCGGCGGATAAGGTCGCCCCGTCACTGGCCGGGAAGAATGCCGGCCAGGCCTCGCCCGTTGCCCGCAATCTGCGCCTTGCATTCAGCTCCGCCCGGGCTCTTGAGGACGTCACCTTCACTCTGGAGCTACCGCCCCATATCGAGATGTCCCGTTATCCCGGTCATCAGCAGCTCAGCTGGAAAGTGGATCTTGAAAAAGGCGAGAATATTGTGAACCTGCCATTGAATGTATTATTTGCGGGGCAGGGCGATCTGGTAGCACGCATCGACGACGGTGAGCGTACTCAGACTTTCCGTGCCGACCTATCGAAAGCCGTCCAACCGGACAAACAGGAGCCGTCATCATGAACCACAGATTCCGGCCAGGCATGCTGATCGTCTGCGCTCTGTTTCTGTGCGGCGCGCCGCTCTCCGTAATGGCGCAGGACGATCTTGGCGTGACCATGCGCATGGTGACAGACGATGAGAAACTGACGGAATCGGTGGTAAGGGAGATCGAGTTGCGCGACCCCGTCGGGCTGGGGCCGTCCGAAAATCCGGCACGGGAAGCACGGGAAGCACGGGACCGGGGCAGGGAGTCCGTGCAGTCGGCCTCTGAGCGCGTCCGCGAGATGCGTGAAATCCGTGGAAGAGGTAATGAGATTGCGCCGGACATTCCGGAGGTGCCGCGCCCCGAGCGCCCTGAATTGCCGGACCAGAGTCGGCGCTGAACCCTGTACTTGTGTTCCTGAACCGGTAGCCGCTGACTTTTTCGTCCCCTTGGCCCTGCTATACTCCCCTGTGTTGTTCTGGCCGTGTCTGCCCCGGGGCGGACACGCATTACCTGACCGCATAACGGGGAGTGACGTTTGCTGCGATTTTCGCCAGCCAGCCTGATACTGCTGGTGCTGCTTTCCGGCTATGTCGTAGCCGACCAGTCCCGGGGAAAAACAGATTTTGAAACCGGTGTGACCGCCTTTCAGGACGGCGACCTTGAGCGTGCGCAACAGGCCTTTGAGCAGGCCAGAGCTGAAGGCCTGAGCACGCCGTCTCTGTATTACAATCTTGGTGTTGTTTATTTCCGCCTGAAGCAATTCGGGAAAGCCGAGCGCGTTTTCCGGCTTTTGCTCAGTACCCCCCATGCGGCGCTGGCGCAATACAATCTCGGTCTGGTGTTTCTGGAGCAGGGTGACGCTGACAACGCAAGGCGGCGGTTTCGCCTTGCAGCGGCGGAGGCTTCGCCAGAAAAAGTGCGGGCCCTTGCCCTGGACCAGCTCGAGAAACTGGGAGGCCGCGATCAGCAGCCGTGGGCTGCGCCACCGGGCTTTGCGTTTGTGTCGGTGTCTGGCGGTTACAGTGACAATATCGCCAGCACGCCCGATCCCCAGTCCAGCAAGCGTTCAGGTCAATTTGCGGACATGCTGGCTTCCGGCAGCTACCGGGTTGGTGGCGACCCGGATCTGGACGTGAGGCTTAACGCGCTTGCTTACGCCCGTCGGCACCCCTCCGAATCCGATCTAGACAACAGTTTCGCAAGCATCGGCGCTTCCTGGTTTGTACAGCCCGGCCCGGGGGATCTGACCAGCACCTTCAGCCTCGGCCGTTCCTGGTATGACTCGGAAATATTTGAGCGTCAGGCCCAGCTTGATGTCATCTATCGTCTGGACCACTGTCCTGTCGCCGGTGGTCTTGCAGGTCTTGAATGTGAATTCAGGGGGTTAGCCCGGGCCATCCGTGGTGGCAGTCGCTACCGTGCCTATGACGGATCGCTGTTCCGAGCCGGTCTGGGTGTCATGCGGAGCGTCGGGCGGTGGCGGGTTTCATCAGGCTACAGCCTCGAAGCCGATAACCGCCGGGATCTGAAGACAGAGCGGGAGTACTACAGTCTGTCACCCGTGCGACACTTATTGTCGGCACGTGTCCGCTATCAGTGGTCACAGGTGCTGGGCCTGGGCCTGAATGTGGATTATCGCCTGAGCCGTTACCGGGATGACCATCAGTTGATTACTGACGGTATGAGCATGTCCGAACGCCGCAAAGACAGGCGGTTTCGCGGAACCCTGCTGATGAACTATGAACTGACTGCCCGTTGGCAGGTTATCGCCGAGCTGGGCCTGCTACGCAACCAGAGCAGTATTGAACGTTACAAATTCAATCAGAACAAAGTGATGGTCGGTATTGAGGGGGGCTTCTGAACCACGGCCGGACATCCCTGTCGGGGGCCGTGGTTCGCCTGGCTCAGAGGGTTTTCATAACCTTCCGGGCGGCGTTGATGGTGAATTCGATGTCTTCATCGCTCAGCGCGGCGGTGGTGAATCCGGCCTCGAACGCTGAAGGCGCCAGATAGACCCCCTCTTTCAGCATGCCCTGGAAGAACGCTTTGAAACGCTCGATGTTGCAGGCGGTGACCTGTTCAAACCGGGTGACCGTTGGAGCGTCAGTGAAGAAGAAACCAAACATGCCACCGGCGCTTTGCACAGCCAGAGGGATGCCGGCCTCATTGGCGGCCTGTTTGAAGCCATCGCGAACGGCGTTGGTTTTTTCAGTGAGGCGATCGTGGAACCCGGGCTCGGAAATAGCGTTCAGTGTTGTAAGGCCTGCGCACATTGCCAGCGGGTTACCACTGAGGGTCCCGGCCTGATAGACCGGCCCCAGCGGCGAGATATGCTGCATGATTTCCCGCTTGCCGCCGAAAGCGCCCACGGGTAGGCCGCCGCCTAATACCTTGCCCAAGGCGGTCAGGTCCGGTTTGACGCCATAGAAACCCTGGGCCCCGCCGAGAGAAACGCGGAAACCGGTCATCACCTCGTCGAAAATCAGCACCGTGCCGTGCTGGTCGCAGACCTCCCGCAGGCCCTCGAGAAAGCCTGGCACCGGGGGCACGCAGTTCATGTTGCCGGCGACAGGTTCGACGATGATCGCGGCGATCTGATCGCCGATTTCGTCAAAGGTCTTGCGCACGCCCTCGATATCGTTGAAGTCGAGCGTCAGGGTGTGCTCGGCCAGGCTTGCGGGAATGCCGGGGGAATTGGGAACGCCCAGTGTGAGGGCGCCTGACCCTGCTTTCACCAGCAGTGAGTCAACGTGTCCATGGTAACAGCCCTCGAATTTCACGATCTTGTCGCGGCCGGTGTAGCCCCGGGCCAGACGGACCGCGCTCATGGTCGCCTCGGTGCCGGAATTCACCATACGAACCATCTCGATGGACGGCACCAGTTCGCAGACTTTCTTCGCCATCTCGGTTTCCAGAGCCGTGGGGGCCCCGTAACCGATGCCCAGATCCACCTGGGCGTGGAGCGCATCCTTGATCAGTTTGTTGCCGTGACCGAGGATCATCGGCCCCCAGGAACCGATAAAGTCAACGTATCGGCGGTCATCTTCGTCATACAGATAGGCACCTTCAGCATGCTTGAAGAAAATCGGAGTGCCGCCAACCCCCTTGAACGCCCTCACCGGAGAATTGACGCCACCGGGAATGTATTTTTGCGCCTGCTCGAACAGGGTTTCGGAATTGGTCATTCTGCTTCGCTCCTGATAATCGGGTAGTCAGAAAAGTGGATGGTGGGCTGAAAACAGCCGGGTAAATTGCCGGGCGCGATGTTCAATCAGATCGTCGTCGCCGTCAAACAGACCGCCTACCACCGCCAGCATATCCGCCCCCGCGCGGATCAGTGATTCGCCGTTCTGCAGGGTGATGCCGCCAATGGCTGTTACCGGCTTTTTGAAGCCTCGTGCCGTGCCCAGAATGTCAGAGCTGGCAGCCGGTGCCTCCGGTTTTGTGGAGGACGGGAAGAACCGGCCGAACGCCAGATAATCGGCCCCGGCAGAGTCGGCGCTTCTTGCCAGGTCCAGACTGTCATGACAGGTCGCGCCAATGATCGCGGCGTTGCCAAGACGTTTGCGTGCTTCTGGCAGTGATGAATCGGACTGCCCGAGATGCACACCGCTTGCGCCCACGCGCTGGGCCAGGTCCGGATCGTCGTTGATGATCAGCGGCACTTGCGCGTTGTTGCAGGCAGCAACCAGGTTTTTCGCCTGTTTGAGCCGTTCCGGAAAGGGCAGGCTTTTTTCCCGGTACTGCACCATAACGGCGCCGCCTCTCAGCGCCGCCTCCACCGCCTGTAGCAAACGCGCTGGCGGCAGCAGATCACCGTCGGTGATGGCATACAACCCCGGGCGCATCAGTTTGTCCATGGGATGCCCCGGTCCGGCACCGGCTGGCCTTTGCCAACCCTGAGCGCGTGGCGGATCGCCCGGGATACGAAATTCTGCGCCTGGCTTATGGCGGGCTCTATTCCCAACCCGCTGGCCCGACCCGCCGCAATCGCGGCAGCGAGGGTGCAGCCCGTACCATGGTATTCGCCGCCGACACGTTCAACGTGGAAGCCTTTGGGTGCGCTGTCTTTAACAAACAGGTGGTTGATGATGTCGGCTCCAGTGCCATGACCGCCGGTGCCCAGCACAGAATGGCAGCCGCTCTCCAGCAAACGCCCGGCGGCTGTTTCCGGGTCGTCGCTGTTACCCAGAAGTGCGAGTTCAATACCGTTGGGCGTCAGCATTTCAGCGAACGGAAACAGCCGCTGCTTCATGCGTTCAATCAGCGCCTCATCCGCCAGGTCGCCGCCGCCGGCCGCCTTGATGACCGGGTCAGTGATCAGCGGAATATCGGGGTGTCTGGCAATGAAATCCACCAGCACATCCACCACCTCTGCGCTTCCCAGTGCACCGGTTTTGATGGCATGAATTTTTGAGTCCTCGGCCACCGCTGCCAGCTGCTGGCGAATGATGTCCGGGTCAATCGTTGAGGCTCCGTAAACATTACGGGTGTCCTGAACGGTGACGCAGGAGAGCACCGGCAAGGGGTGGCAGCCCAGCGCAGTGATCGCCTGAATATCCGCCTGTATCCCGGCACCGCCAGAGGGGTCCAGGCCGGACAGGACAAGTACGTGGGGGCGGGTTCTCAACTCAGTCATGGGATCCTCAGAAGGGTCGTACTGTGGCAAGAATGACAACGGCTACCAGAATGAACACGGGCAGCTCATTGAACCAGCGATAGAAAACGTGGGAGCGGGTATTGCCGTCGTCCTGGAAGACCTTCACCAGGTGGCCGCAGTAGAAGTGGTAGCCCACCAGTATGGCAATCAGCAGCAGCTTGGCGTGGAGCCATCCCTGGCTGAAATAGGCTGCCGGGCTGTAACTCACCAGCCAGAAGCCGAACACCAGCGTCGCCACCATGGACGGCGTTGTGATTCCCCGGTAAAGCTTACGCTCCATAATCTTGAAACGCTCACGGCCGGGCTGGTCTTCGCAGGCTGCGTGGTAGACAAACAGCCGTGGCAGATAAAATATGCCGGCGAACCAGCACACCATGGCTATCAGGTGCAGGGCTTTGACCCAAAGCATTGATTAACTCCGTCGGTATTGGTAGTAGTTTTCGATGTCGGATTTCAGCAGCACGCCGTAGATACGCTGGATGGTCGGGGCGACATGACGCTGGACATACAAAGCTTCTACGCTGCTCTGATGAAACACGTTCAGTGCTTCATCCAGCGTTGCCTGGTATTGCACCGGGCCAATGTCCCTGCGATTGGCCGGGATGTTGATCAGATCAATCTTTTCCGGTGGCGCGTCGGTGGACGCGTGGTCGGTCGCCTGTTTGTCCCCGTCGCCGGACGTATTGCTGTCATCCTCAATGTAACGCGCCAGGTCCACCGCAGGCATAAGGGCGGTTGGTCCGTTGCTGCCCTCGATAATCAGCCATTTGGGTTCGGACTTCAGTATCTTTCGAGCATCTTCTTCTGTCAGGTATCGTTCGGTGCGTAGAATATTTCGTTCCATGATGGCGCCCACCGAGACTCGCCTGAGTGCCTGGGTAACCGGCGAGCTCTGGTAGCTCATGCCCTGGCTCTTGAGCATGGTCAGAAACAGCGACTTTTTACCGAATGCTTCGCTGGTTACCAGGCTGGAAGTGGTGATGATCAGCATGCCCGGCAGAATGATATTGGGATTGCGGGTCAACTCCATCAGTGTCATCAGGGCGGCCAGCGGAGCCTGGAGCACGGCCCCCATCATGGCACCCATCCCGAGCATGGCGTAGAAACCAATGGACGATGCCATATCAGGAATAATCTGCGCGCCAATAAGGCCCATGGCGCCGCCCAGGGTCGCACCCATAAACAGCGTGGGGCCGATCACCCCGCTGGGCATGCCCAGGCCGATGGTGACTGACGTAATCAGCAGTTTGGCGATGCCCACTCCCAATAGCAGCCAGAACGCCAGCTGGTGGTCAATGGTCAACTGGACCGTGTCGTAGCCAATACCCATCACCTCCGGGATCAGAACCGCAAATGGCACCATCAGCAAACCGGCGAGAGAGAGCCGCAGAAGGACTGGCCGGTGGTGGTGTTTGCCGAAAACCTCGACAAGATGAATGAATGCGGCGGCCGCAATGCCAATGATCAGGGCGATGGCAATGATCCAGGGAATTTCCAGCAGCGAGTTCATCACCAGCGGCGGCACGCTGAAGGCCGGCTCGGAACCGTAGGCGGCCTGACTGATCACTGCGGCGGTAACGGATGCCAGGATGATTGGGGTGAAGCCGGCGATGGTGTATTCCATCATCACCACTTCCATCGCAAAGATAACCCCGGAAATTGGGGTATTGAATGATGCGGATATGGCGGCGGCGCAGCCGCAGGCAACCAGGGTACGGATGCTGTTGTTGGGCAGCCGCATCCACTGGCCCATCAAACTGGAAAGGGCCGCGCCCAGGTGCACCGCAGGGCCCTCGCGACCGGCTGACTGGCCGGTCACCACCGTGGAAACGCCGGTCACAAACTGCAGCAACGCGCTGCGGATGGAAATATAGCCCTGGTGGTAATTAAGCCGCTCCATCACGTGAACAATGCCCACTTTCCGGTCCTGAACGGACAGCCTGTGTAGCAGCAAACCCAGGGCGCCCGCTCCTGCCAGCGGCAGCGCTCCGCGTATTACAACGTCAAGTTCTTCGAAGGATTCTGAGCCAGTGCCGGGCAGAAAATACGACAGTGGCCACTCGATGGCGAGGCGAAAAAGCAGAATAACGCACCCGGTTATCAGGCCGGAAAGCAGGCCAAGCACGGCAAGCTGTGGCAGGGCATCCACTCCGGAAAGCCGACGACGAAACACGGGGATCAGGTTCTCAATGGTCTTGCGCCAGGGGTTCTTCATCTAATGTGGTACCGGAGCCGTGTGGTTTCTTTCGATATTGTAACCAGAGCCCATGGCGCTGCAACTTAGTCGTTGGTTTATCATGATAGACTATAGGGTTATTGAGGGTAATCTACTCTCTCATATGTTGTGCAAATTGCAGGAGTTGAAGGTGATCAAGGTAGGTATTGTGGGAGGCACCGGGTACACCGGTGTGGAGCTTTTAAGAATTCTGGCGGTCCACCCGGATGCAGAGGTGACCTGTATTACTTCGCGCTCCGAGGCCGGCCTCGCCGTTGCCGAGATGTACCCGAATCTGCGTGGTCATTACGACCTGGCGTTTGTCGAGCCTGACCTGGCCACGCTGTCCGCTTGCGACCTGGTATTCTTTGCCACGCCTCATGGCGTGGCCATGCGCATGATGTCTGAACTGATCGCAGCAGGCACTCGAGTAGTGGACCTTTCGGCGGACTTTCGCCTCAAGGATCTGAACCTTTGGGCTGAATGGTACGGCATGCCCCATGAAAGCCCCGAGTGGGCGGAAAAGGCGGTTTATGGGTTGCCGGAAGTAGCCCGCGCAGACATTCGCGAAGCGTTGCTGGTGGCCAATCCCGGCTGTTACCCGACGGCCGTACAACTGGGGTTTCTGCCGCTGCTGGAAGCTGGCCTGGTCGATCCCTCAAGGTTGATCGCCGATGCAAAATCCGGAGCCAGTGGAGCCGGTCGCCAGGGCAAGATTGGAATGCTGCATGGTGAAATTGGCGAGAGCTTCAAGGCATATGGTGCCTCAGGGCACCGTCATTTGCCGGAAATCCGTCAGGGTCTTGAGTTTGCGGCTCGGGGCGACGTTGGCGTGACCTTTGTTCCCCACCTCATTCCCATGATCCGGGGCATCGAGGCAACACTCTATGCGGAGCTCAAAGACGTAGCGGATTTCAGCAGGCTGCAGTCAGTGTTTGAGGAGCGGTTTCGCGATGAGCCGTTTGTGGATGTGATGCCTTTCGGCAGCCATCCGGAAACTCGCAGCGTCAGGGGCGCCAATAATTGCCGTATGGCTCTGCATCGCCAGGGTGACAGCAATATCGTGATTGTCTCCTCGGTCATTGATAATCTGGTCAAGGGTGCCGCGGGGCAGGCCGTCCAGAATATGAACATCATGTTTGATTTCCCGGAAACACGGGGGCTCGAAGCCCCGGCATTTCTGCCTTAGGGTGTATGGGTGAGCGATCAGAGAAAGCCAGCAGAAGAATACATCGTTATCCGGCACCGGCCCGGTCACCGGGTTCGGCGGACGCTGATTCTGCTGACATTCTCGGTTGCTGCGGCCGTCATTGGCTATGCGGCGGGAATGGCACAGGGCGGTTTCCGCTTTACAACCGCCGAGGAATCCCGTGAGCGGCTGACGGAGCAGGTTGAGCAGTTGCGTGGCGAAAACCGGAAGATGAGCCAGCAGATCGTCAATCTGGAGCGCGGGCGAGCCGTCGACAAGCAGGCGCTGAGCCAGGCGCGAAAGAACATCGTGGGGCTGGAAACGGAACTGGCCGTGCTTCAGTCAGAGCTGGTTTTCTACAAAAACATCATGGCGCCTTCGGACAGCAGTCTCGGGCTGCAGATTGACCGGGTTTCCATGCGCAGTGCCGGTGGCAAGGGCGCGTTTGATTTCATGGTGGTGATGGTTCAGCGAGGCGATAACAAAAATTACCTGTCCGGTTTCGCTGAGGTCAGCGTTGTTGGCTTGCGGGATGAACAGCGGGACGCCGTTGCACTGAGCGAACTCTCGGATGATATTGAAAGCCGCGACATAAAGCTCCGTTTCCGTTATTTCCAGGAAGTGAAAGGCAGGCTCCAGCTGCCAGAGGGCTTCGAACCAGTTGAGGTCCGGGTGATGGCAAAGCGCGACGGATCGGATTCGGCCCAGGTTGAGCGCATATTTGATTGGGACCAACTCACGGAGAACTAATATGTTCGGTAAAAAAAAGCAGAAGCCGCGTCGCCCGACCGGACACTTTGATACTCTGGTTTCTTCCCGGGCAACCGTCCACGGCGACGTTCACTTTTCCGGCGGTCTCCATGTTGACGGCAAGGTCTGTGGTACGTTGGTGGCGGATGACGGTAGTGATGCGGTTCTGAGAATTTCGGAAGTGGGCACGGTTGAAGGTGATATCCGCGCGCCCCACGTCATTATCAACGGCACAGTGCACGGCGATGTTCATGCCTCGGCGCATCTGGAACTGGCCGAGAATGCCGCGATTCACGGCAATGTGTATTACAACCTTATCCAGATGGCGATGGGTGCATCGGTGAACGGCAACCTGGTTCATCAGGGCGACGAGCCGGCGAAACGACTGGGCAGAACGCTGCATGCGGAGCAGAGCCCACCACAGGAAGAGGCCGAGCAGGTCGATGTGCCCCGGTTTGGAGAGGACGTGAGCAGGGAATAGTTGATTGTTTTAGTCAGGAATACGATAATCGATGAAACGAGCACGGAAGTACCCGGAGGCATTTTGAGTGTAGTTCAGCAGCAGGCAATCACCCCATTATTTCTCAGCGACAGTGCGGTGTCCAAGGTAAGAGAACTGGTTGACGAAGAAGGCAATCAGGATCTCAAACTCAGGGTCTTCGTCACGGGCGGAGGATGCTCAGGCTTCCAGTATGGCTTTTCGTTTGATGAAGCCCAGGATGATGAGGATGCGGTCATCGAGAAAGAAGGTATAAGTCTTCTGGTAGACCCTATGAGCTATCAGTATCTGGTGGGCGCCACTGTGGATTATCAGGAAGGATTGCAGGGCTCGCAGTTCGTGGTTCAGAACCCGAACGCCAGTTCCACCTGCGGCTGCGGGAGTTCGTTTACTATCTGATTTGATAGGATGCGGTCTTATCCGGGGCTTGCCAGTAATGGCCAAGCTTAATAACTAGGCGTAATAAACAGCACCCAGAATTCGTTCCCCTCTCGCGCCGGTGACCTCCGGAAGATTACCGGCGCGTCCTGCCAGATTTTGCCGGGCCAGCCAGGCGAATGCTGCTGGCTCTACGCACTGAGGATCCAGCCCGATGTCAGCTGTGCTGGTGACGGTATAAGGGCTGCAGGTTTTCTTTAATGCCCTCATCAACACCGGGTTTTTCGCACCACCACCGCACGCAAAGACGGTCATGCCAGTTCTCCGGGGCAGCTGATGAGCAACTGTTACGGCGGTGAGCTCAAGCAGAGTGCGCTGGACGTCAGCCGGTGAAACGTTTGGGTGCCGGGCCAGATTCGTTCTAACCCAGTCCAGATTAAACTTTTCCGTGCCAGTGCTTTTCGGGGGCGGGCGCTGGAAAAACGCATCGGACAGCATGTCGCTCAACAGTGACTGGTCCACATGCCCTTCGCCTGCCAGGGCGCCATCTCTATCAAAAGGCTGGCCAGTCTGGTGTTTGCACCAGGCATCCAGAAGCGCGTTGGCGGGCCCGGTATCAAAACCGGTGATTGCCTGGTTGGCGTCTGCAGGCAAATGGCTGAGATTGGCGATACCCCCAAGGTTGAGAATACACCGGTCTTCGCGGTTGCTGCTGAAATAGCTTTTATGGAATGCGGGTACCAGAGGCGCCCCCTGGCCTCCGGCTGCCAGGTCCCGTCGCCGGAAGTCGGCAACGGTGGTGATGCCTGTGCGTTCAGTGATCAGAGTGGGGTCTCCGATCTGCAGTGTGAACGGTGTTCCGCCGTCCGGCTGGTGGCGAATGGTTTGCCCGTGGCTTCCGATCGCCCGGACCTGTAGGGCGGGTAATCCCGGTGTATTGAGCAGCGCAACCGCTGCCTCGGCGAACAGCCGGCCAACATGATGATCCAGCTCCCCCAGCTCATCTGGCGAGCCGTGATTCTGACTCACGTTTGCCAGCCGCCCGCGGATGTCATCGGGATAGGGCGCGCTGTGAGTGGCGTGAATCTGGATGCCTTCATCCTGAAAAGATACAAGAATGGCATCGATGCCATCCATGCTGGTACCTGACATCAGACCAATCCACGCGTCCATCTGCTTACTCGTCTGAGGCAAGCGCCAGTTGCTGTTGGCTGCCGCCACGGAAAAGTCCGAGCTTCGCCACTTCCTGATCTGCAAAGTGCTTGAACCGGGCCATCTCTGTTCTGGGAACTGGCTTGGCGTCCGGTAACTTGACCTTCCGGGAGTTGCGGGGCGAGCCGTTTACGCGAAATTCGTAGTGCAGGTGAGGGCCCGTCACCATACCTGAAGAGCCAACGTGGCCGACGGTCTCGCCTTGCTTGACCCGCTTGCCGCTGCCAATGCCGCGGCCAAGTCTGCTCATATGGGCGTAGAGCGTGGTTATGTTGTTACCATGCTGAACGATGACCGTGCGCCCATACCCGCCTTTCCAGCCTGCGAAAATAACGCGGCCATCACCGGCGGCCTGAATGGGCGTCCCCGGCGGGGCGGCATAATCAGTGCCTTCGTGGGGGCGAACAACATCCAGCACCGGGTGGCGACGCTGGAGATTAAAGGAAGAGGATACCCGGGCGTTGATCGGAGTTCGCAGGAACGCCTTTCGCATGCTGCCTCCGTCCGGGGAGTAATAGTCAGTATCGCCTGCGCTGTCGGTATACCGAAGCGCAATGACCTCTTCACCCCGGTTTACGAAACGGGCCGACAGAATTTGACCCGTGTCGAATTTTTCGCCATCCAGGTAAAGCTCCTCATAGACGACTTCGAAGCGGTCACCTTTGCGGACGTCATAAACGAAATCGATATTCCAGCCAAAAATTCCGGCCATTTCCATGGCCAGACGGTCGGACAGACCGGCTTCACGAGCCGCCATATACAGAGAGCCGTCGATTACGCCGGATGCAAAGGCAGGCCGGGCATCGGGTTCGCGAACCACTTTTTTGCCCAGGAAGGCGTTTTCGGTTTTTTCAATTTCAAGACTTTCGAGGAGGTTTCGCTGAAGTTCGATGGCTGCGAGTTCGCCGGCCTCGTCCGTTGCGAATCGGATCGTTTCGCCGGCGTAAAGACGCTGCAGCTTGTCGGCTTCGCCATCACCATGGATAACGGATAACATCAAGCCGTCGTCAAATCCGGCTTCGCGGAACAGTGAGGATAGCGTGTCTCCCGTCCGTATATCGAACGCTTGCCATTCAAGCTCTGGAGCGGGATCAGGGCTTTGCTGCGCGGTTTTTTTCTGCGCCGGTGCGGCAGTCTGATCATCAGCGGAGACCTGTTCGACGGGGGAGGCGTCAAGCATGGCCAGGGTCTTCTGGTCGGAGCTCTTGGCCGTCGGCTTCGGTAATGGGCTAACCTGCGCGGTTTTTTCCGGCTCTTTGACCGATGTGGCCGCTGGACGAGCCGACGGGGCCTCTTTAACCGAGCCTTCGTTCAGGTCTAGGGCATAGGCAACCCGATTGGCCTCGACCCGGGAACTGGGGCTCATCAGCATGGCAGCGGTGACAATCACGCTAACGCTGGCGGCAATCGTAATGTGTGTTTTGGGAAACGTTTTCAGCACGTGCAGCACCCATTTTAATAAATATTACGGCAATTTGTACTTGGTAATTAAAGCTGTAGTTCAAGTGTAGTTCAACAGGTTACCGTATAAACTAAATGTAGAACAGCAACAAACATTACCGTTGTATGTATTCCTGCCGGATTTTTTGCCCTGCCGCTGATACAATTCCGCGCATTTCATCCCGGGCTGATTTGGCCTTGCTCAAAAATTAACCGAGATAGTAGCAGGAGCGCTGGTAACTCACAGATTTCTTTTGTAGGCGTCTGTAACCGCGCATTTCCAGCGAAACAGCATAAAAGGTGTTTTGTAGATGTCTTCAATAGATGAGGCGGTGGCAGCAATCCTGCGCGGAGTTGATGAGCTCATCCCGGAGGATGCGTTACGAGACAAGCTTGAAGAGGGGCGCCCACTGCGCATTAAAGCGGGTTTCGATCCCACTGCGCCAGACCTTCATTTGGGGCATACGGTGCTCATTAACAAGTTGCGTCAGTTTCAGGACCTCGGCCATCAGGTAATTTTTCTGATTGGCGACTTCACCGGCATGATCGGTGACCCGTCTGGAAAGAGTGCGACCCGACCACCGCTGACCGAAGCGCAGGTTGCCGAAAATGCCGTGTCCTATAAGGACCAGGTCTTCAAGATTCTGGACCCGGAAAAGACGCAGGTCGTGTTCAATTCGGACTGGATGCGAAAGCTCTCGGCGGCGGACATGATTCGTCTGGCCGGCCAGTATTCAGTTGCCCGGATGCTTGAGCGTGACGATTTTCACAAGCGTTACGAAGCGGAGCAGTCCATCGCGATTCATGAGTTTCTCTACCCTCTGATCCAGGGTTATGACTCGGTTGCGCTTGAGGCTGATGTGGAGCTGGGCGGTACCGACCAGAAATTTAATCTTCTTATGGGTCGTCATTTGCAGAGGCAGTACGGCCAGAGTCCCCAGGTTGTGCTGACCATGCCAATACTGGAAGGACTGGACGGTGTTCAGAAGATGTCCAAGTCCCTCGGTAACTATGTCGGTGTGAATGATGCTCCGGGCGAAATGTACACCAAGCTTTTGTCAATGCCTGATGCGCTTCTATGGCGTTACTTTGAACTGCTGAGCTTCCGGCCACTTGCCCAGATAGAGGAATACCTGCGTGCTGTCGATAACGGCGCCAATCCCCAGGAGTATAAAAAGATCCTTGCCGAAGAGATTATCACCCGCTTCCATGATGCGGAGGCGGCAGCGAATGCGCACAAGTCAGCCGGTAATCGGGTTGGCCTGGGAGAGATACCGGATAATGTCCCGGAGGTAGAGGTATCGCTGGCCGGCCGTGAGGCGATCCATATTGTCAGTCTCCTGAAAGAAGCGGGCCTTGCCCAGGGCAAAGCTGCCAAGGATGTTTTCGGTCGTGGTGCGGTCTACATGAATGGCGAGCAACTGACAGAAGAAAAGATGTTTGAGGCCGGGGCTGACGTAGTGCTTCAGGCTGGCAAGAAGAAGATTGCCCGGGTGCTGGTTAGAGACTGATCGCTATCTGCATCAAAGAAAGAAAATGTCTATTGGCCCGTTGACAGTTGATCGTGGGGCTGTAGAATACGCCTCTCTCTCGAGGGTCACGCCGGTTCGGCGGGGCAGAAATCGAAAGACAACCGTTTGAAAACATTGGGAATTCCGGT